>Ga0209631_10000709_pt1 | contig 44807 bp, 30 predicted proteins | sample COG_08_FD_184752 | JGI IMG/M metagenome (GOLD analysis project Ga0209631, IMG submission 184752) | Pelagic Microbial community sample from North Sea - COGITO 998_met_08 (SPAdes) (version 2) | ecosystem: Environmental > Aquatic > Marine > Neritic zone/Coastal water | place: Helgoland, sampling... | reverse complement strand
GATCAACGACGGCTCATGTCTGAATCCAGGTGACGCCTGTGACGACGGCAATGCCGGCACCATTAACGATGCTTACAGTGATGATTGCGTGTGTGAAGGTGATGTGATTGTTGAGGGCTGCACGGATTCCACGGCTTGCAACTATGACGGCACAGCCAACGTGGAAGACGATTCATGCGCGTATTTGGATGAATGTGGTGTTTGCGGTGGATCGGGCATCGCGGCGGGTACATGCGATTGTGATGGTACGCTCCCGAATACGGGGTATGACTGCAATGACCAATGCCTCAATGATGCCGATAATGACGGCGTCTGTGATGAATTCGAAACAGCGGGTTGTACGGATGTTACAGCTTGTAACTACAGTACTTCGGCAACGAACGATGACGGTTCTTGCGCGAGTTTTGATGAGTGTGGTGTCTGTGGTGGTGATGGCATCGTGGCAGGAACTTGCGATTGCGACGGGAACTTGCCAGAAACAGGATATGACTGCGAAGGAGTCTGCCTCAGTGATACGGATGGCGATGGAGTTTGCGACGACTTGGAAACGCCCGGTTGTACGGATGAGATGGCCTGCAACTACAGCCAGTCGGCTACAGACGAGGACGGCTCGTGTGTTTATCCAGAGGAGCTTTTCAATTGCGATGGCTCATGTGCCAATGACGAAAACAACAACAACATTTGCGATGAATTGGAAGTCTTTGGTTGCATGGCAGAAACTGCCGACAACTACGACTCCGAGGCTTTGACGGACAATGGGAGCTGTGTATGGCTGAATGGCTTGGTCCAGGGCTTGGAATACGAGGTGTTTGCAGAGGATGGTATCGACGGCATGACGACATACCGTGTCTATGCCGTGTTTGCTTCGGATGACATCGAGGTCACTGCGATGTATGGCACCGAGGCTTCGCCTTGGCAAATCACGCCCTCGACTTCCTTCTATCAGGATGCTGTCGGTGGTCCAACAGCTGCGGGAATCAACCCCTTGTTTTTTGCAGGATTCCCTTCTTTGGAATTTGACTCATGGGTAACGCTTGGCGCAGCCCCAGGTGTGGATGATTCAAGTGGCAGTGTGGGCATGGATGCTTTCTTCCCTTCTTTTGAAGCAGGCGATGCACTGAACGTGAACACATTCTTAGGAGGGTCGCTGTACTTGATCCCAGGATCGTCGGATCAGGCGGTGCCTGTTGACGGTAAAGTTTTGGTAGCGCAGATTACGACTGATGGCACGACGGACATGTTGGTCAACCTTCAGATTCGTGATGAAGCGGATGAGTCGGTTGAGATTACTGGATTGCCATTGACTTTTCCGATGGCAGAGACGCCCGGTTTGGGATGTACGGATGCATCAGCATCCAATTATGATCCAGCAGCGACGTTGGATGATGGAACGTGTGATTATCCCGAGCCGAGTTATTCGGGCTTGTCGTATGAGTTGATCTCAGAAAACATGCCGGAAGAGGGGATGCGCACTTTCCGGGTCTATGCCAATTTTGACAATCCTCAGGATCAAATGACAGCGGTCTTTGCTCAAGCAGGAAACGCCATTGATATAAGTTCCTCGTCTTCATTCTATCAGAATACATTGGGCGGCACGTTTGCGAGTGAAATCAATCCAGCCGCTGTCTTGGTTGATCCTGACGTTGCGTATGATAGTTGGATGACCATCGGAGGCGAAGACAATACAGTCAGTATTTCAACGGTGGGCACGGACGACGCGGCACAGGTATTTGCTACCGGAGGCGATTTCCAGGTCGACAATGATCTCGGTGCGAGCTGGTTTGTGTTGCCAGATATGGAGCCGGCCGCTTTTCCGGATGAAAATGGTCAAGTCTTGCTTGCTCAATTGACGACAACGGGTGAGGTGACCTTCCAGGTCAGCATCCAATACCGAGCGCAAAATGGGGACAACCCTCAGGCTTTGGACCAGTTGTTGGTCTTCCCTGATTTGAACTTCGGATGCACGGATGCAGCAGCTTGCAACTACGATGAGGAAGCGGAAGCTGAATCAGGAGAATGTACCTATGCCGAGGATTACTTGGATTGTGAGGGAGCATGTTTGAATGATGCGGACAACGATGGTGTGTGTGATGAACTCGAAATCCCGGGTTGTACCAACGACGATGCAGACAACTATAATGCATCGGCAACGGATGATGACGGTTCATGTGAATTCTTGGGTTGTACGGACGAGGCGGCTTGCAATTATGATGCAACGGCCAATACCAACGATGGTTCCTGCGACTTCCCAGTGCAGTATTACGATTGCAATGGGGACTGTATGAGTGATAGCGACAACGATGGGATTTGCGATGAGTTGGAAATTCCAGGTTGCACGGATGATGACGCGCCGAATTACAATGCCGATGCCACTGACGATGATGGCACTTGTGAGTATCCAGGGTGTACCAATCCGAATGCTGAGAATTATGATCCTTCGGCCAATGTTGATGACGGGTCATGTATTGCAGGAGGGTGTTTGTACCCCAATGCATCCAACTATGACGCGGGTGCTTCATTTGAAGATGGAAGCTGTACGTTCTCAGGTTGCACCGATGAAATGGCCAGTAACTACTGTCCTTTGGCCTTGGTTGATGATGAGTCGTGTGTCTTTGATGTAATGGGTTGCACGTATGAAGAGGCTCCAAACTACAATGCGGATGCGACCATGGACGATGGTTCTTGCGAAATGCCAAGTGGCGAGTCCGATTGTCCATTTGACACAGATGGCAATGGAATGGTCGGCTCTGCAGACTTGTTGGAATTCTTAGCTGCCTACAGCTATCCTTGCCAATAACCCAAACAGATCATTGTATTACGAAAAGCACTGACCTTCGCTGGTCAGTGCTTTTTTGTTGAAGGGCGTCATCGACAGAAGCCCTGCCACAGTATTATTGTGAAAAATGACATTATGAATTCGAAAGCCTCACCGTCTAAGTCACTTTCTTTTTGGCAAATCTGGAACATGAGCTTTGGGTTCTTGGGAATCCAGTTTGGTTTTGCGTTGCAAGGAGGGAACATGTCAAGGATTTTTCAAACCTTGGGTGCCAGTCCTGAAGAGCTGCCTGGGTTGTGGATTGCTGCCCCGCTAACGGGCCTTCTGGTTCAGCCCATCATCGGCTATCTAAGTGATCGCACCTGGAGTCCCAGATGGGGCAGAAGGCGTCCATTCTTCATGATTGGAGCCGTTCTGAGTTCGTTTGCGCTCTTTTTCATGCCCTACAGTTCCACGCTTTGGATGGCGGCAGGATTTTTATGGATTCTCGATGCCTCGATCAACATTAGCATGGAGCCGTTTCGTGCGCTGGTAGCCGACAAATTACCTGAGCATCAGCGCTCTTATGGGTTTGTGATGCAAACGCTGATCATCGGTATTGGTACGTGGGTGGCGTCGAACTTGCCCTGGTTTGTTACAAAGCTGGGCGTACGAAATGAGGCTGCTGCCGGAGAGATCCCCGATTCTGTGTTTTATTCATTTGCCATTGGAGCAGCTGTTTTTCTAATCTCCATTGCGGTCACTGTTTTTACTACTTCGGAAGATCCTCCAGAAGATTTGGAAGCTTTCAAGGCGGAAAAAGAATCTTCGGCTGGATTTACGCGAGCTGTACGCGAGATTATCCAGGCCATCCTGACGATGCCTCGGGTGATGGCGCAATTGGGTGTGGTGCAGTTTTTTAGTTGGTTTGCATTTTTCACGATGTGGTCATTTGCGACTCCTGCACTCACAGAGCATGTGTTTCAGGCGTCAGACCCAGCGAGTGCGGCTTACAATGAAGCGGCAAACTCAGTTTCCAGCGCCATGGGGATGTATGGATTGAGCTCGATGGCGTTTGCCTTGCTGCTTGTTTTCTATACAAGAAAGTATCCGATCAATCGACGATGGATTCATGCCTTGGCTATGGTGCTAGGGGGTGTCGGCTTTTTCTCAATGCTGTCCTTGAGTCCCGAGTCAAGTGAGGGGTTGAAGTGGAGTTTTGCTCTGATTGGAATCGCTTGGGGCAGTATGCTTTCGATGCCTTATGCGATGTTGTCGAGCTCAATTCCAATGAAGCAAATGGGCATTTACATGGGCATTTTTAACATGTTTATCGTCATCCCGCAAGTCATAGCTGCCTTGGGAGGAATCAATTTTATCAATGATATTGCTTTTGGAGGAGAGGTTATTCATACGATGACCATTGCAGGGATCGCTCTCGTGTTGGCTGGTCTTGCTACTTTGTTTGTGAAGGAGTGAGGTGTCACTTGCATCATTTGCTTGAGACGGTTAAAAATCAATGCATAAAGTGTTGTTTGTACACCTTATTTATCGTACATTTAGGGATTGAATTTGGGTTTTCAATGCTTAATAACCCGGTTTAGTGGAATTTTTCGGAAAACAACTACTCATGAAAAACGTTTATTTACTCTTTAGTCTGTTGGCGATTGCAACAGTGTCCTTTGCGCAAACTGCTTCAGTTACGTTCAATTTGAACATGGCCAATGAAGTGGTTGCTGAATCAGGTGTCTATCTCGCAGGAGGAGCTGACTGGGGTAATCCTGGTGATAACCCAATGCTCGATGAGGACGGTGATGGTATTTATAGTATCACGGTTGAAGTGAATACTCCATACACAGGAAACTATACGTTTACCAATGGTGCTTGTGGAGACTGGTCGTGTAAAGAGAATATTGAAGGACAGGATTGTGCAGATGGACAATGGAGTGATCGATTGCTTTCAGACATATCGGAAAACACAGTGATATCCACCTGTTTTGCTCAGTGCACCACGGACGGTTCGTGTTCTGCGCCACCTCCTGTAGAGACAGCAGACGTAACGTTCAATATTGACATGAACTACCAGGATTTTCCAACAGCTGATTATGATGCTGTAGCAGTCAATGGTAGCTGGAATGGATGGCAAGGTTGGGGTGTTGCTTTGGCTGACGATGATGCCGATGGCATTTGGACGGGCACAATCGCACTCGAAATAGGATTGACATATGAGTATGTTGTTTCTACAACGGGCGCGGCAGATGGTTACTCTGGTTGGGGCTTTGTATACAATGCCGGCCTCGATTGTGCATTGGCAGGAACGGCTAATTTTTTCTTTACTACAAGTGCAGAAGGTAATGTGGTGAACCTATGTCCTTCAGGTTGCGGTGAGACTTGTTCTCCTGTTACTGAAGACCCAGTGAACTTGACTTTCAATGTTGACATGAATGTAGCTGGAGCAAATCCTGCTGGGATCTTTGTGGCAGGCGATTTCATCGCTTGGGACTTTACTCAAATGGCTGACGAAGACGGAGACGGTGTGTTCTCTTACACGCATTCGGTTCCTGCGAACAGCACGGTGCAGTTCAAGTACATGAACGGACCAGGGTGGGATTTTGTAGAAAATGTTCCTGCCGCTTGTGGCACGGCTGAATTCTTCAACCGATCGGTTGAAGTCGGTGTGGTTGACGTAGTCGTGGACGCTGTTTGTTACGCTGCTTGCGTTGGGTGCGACACGGAAGTCGTTCAACACGAAGTCACGTTTATGGTGAATATGGCCAACGAAGAAGTTGCAGAAACCGGAGTTTACCTCGCAGGTGGTGCATATTTTGGCGTACCGGGTGACAATCAAATGATGGACGACGATGGTGATGGCGTCTATGCGATTAGCATGATGTTGGACGAAGGGTTTGCAGGCCACTACGCGTTCACCAATGGTGCTTGCGGTGATTGGTCTTGCAAAGAGAACTTGGCAGGCCAGGAGTGCGGAGATGCAGCGAACTACAATGACCGTTTCTTACCCGCTATCGAAGGTCCTACGACGATCAACACGTGCTTTGCACAGTGCTCAACAGACGGGTCTTGCAGTTCTGTTTCTGAAGCGTCCGTTACATTCCAAGTGGACATGTCCACTAGTGGTGTGACAGGTGCGGTGACGATTTTCGGTGCTTCATTGAACGGCTGGAATGCGGGTGCAACCCCAATGACCGACGAAGACGGAGATGGTATTTATGAGTTTACAACGGTATTGGCTTCAGGCGGTCACGAATTCAAATATGTCAACTCAGGTACTGAGGAATCATTAGACCCTGAGCTTACAGCAGAATGCACGTTGACAACAGGCCCTTACACCAACCGTTACATCACCGTTGAAGGCGGCGTTGATATGGTATTGGAAGTGGTTTGTTTCGAGTCTTGCAGTGCATGCGACACCAATGAAGGGGACGTATACGGTTGCATGGACTCAACAGCGAGCAACTACAACGAAGCGGCGAACCTTGACGATGGTTCTTGCTTGTATTCAACAACATTCAACGTGGACATGTCTTGCTCAGGGATTGAGTTTACGACAGTGTATGTGACGGGTCCTTGGTGTGGATGGTGTGCTGCTGAAGATTACAACTTCTTGTCTGATGACGATGGAGATGGCATTCACTCGTTGACCATTGACTTGGCTGGAACGATCGAATACAAGTACATGGTTGATGGATGGGCTCACCAAGAGGATTTGGTGGACGACATGCAAAACGGTGGCGAGTGTGCTCCAGTGACTGATTTCGCAGGTTATGCGAATCGACTGACTGACGCAGGTTCAACGAACAACGATGCGTATGGCACGTGTTTGACGTGTGATGAAGTGAATCCACCTGCGATTGTTGATGTCATGTTTGACATTGATATGAACGGAACGGGCTACCCGAACGCAGACTTCGACAACGTTGTTGTCAACGGTTCTTGGAACGGCTGGGGCGGCTGGGGTGTGACCCTTGCGGATGCTGACGGCGACGGTGTATGGTCTGGAACTTTGGCTCTTGAAGAAGGCGCTGCATTTGAATTCGTCATTGCTGTAACCGGTCCTCTAGATGGATATTCTGGTTGGGGCTCTGTATTCAATGCACCAGCTGAGTGCTCTACCAATCCCGAAGCTCCGATCGGAGCGGGTGGTGGAAACTACGGGGCTACAGCGGCTGAAGGATTGGTTGTTGCATACTGCGCAGGAAGCTGCGTTGCGACTTGCCCAATCTTGGGTTGTATGGATCCATTCTTTGCTGAGTTTGACTTGTATGCTACCGAAGACGATGGATCTTGTATGACATCAGTGGTATTCGGTTGCATGTATGAGTCAGCAGAGAACTATACTGCTGCAGCAAACACAGACGATGGAAGTTGTGAATTTGTGGACAATGCGTGTCCTGGTGATTTGGATGGTGACGGTTTGGTGGCAACACCTGACTTGCTTTCCTTCTTGTCCGTATTCGGAACTGATTGCAATTGATTTGATTGATTAGAATAGGAAAGGCCGACTCCTCTTGGAGTTGGCCTTTTTTATTTCAAGGGCTTGCCACAAGGAGCGTCAAGCTTCCTTTGAACATCGTAACTTTGTATCGTGAAACGTTTGGTTGAATCTCGCTTGCCCACTGCCGTGGGTTCCTTTACCATTTTGGCCTTCGGAGAAGAAGGGGATTTGTTTCCCCATGTCGTCTTGATGTCAACTCTCGAGTCCGATGCTGCGCCCGTGGTCCGCATCCATAGTGAGTGCATGACCGGCGATTTGTTTGGCAGCGCACGTTGCGATTGCGGTCAACAATTGAATCGAGCCCTCGACTCCATCGCCAAAGAAGGCGGCGCCTTGTTGTACCTCCGTCAAGAAGGCCGAGGCATCGGTTTGGTGGAGAAACTAAAGGCTTACAACTTGCAGGACAAGGGACGGGACACGATCCAGTCCAATGAGGAGTTGGGACATCCAGCGGATGCCAGGGGGTATGATGATGCCGTGGCCATCCTGAAAGACTTGGGTTGGGACGCTGTCCAATTGATGACCAACAACCCGTTGAAGATGGAAGCGCTGAATGCCGGCGGCATTGAGGTTGTTAAACGGCTACCGGTGATCATCCCCGCAGGCAAAGAGAATGCCGACTACTTGCACGTCAAGCAATCGTTGATGGGCCATTTGCTGAGCTAAAACCCCGCTTTACATCGAGATCGCGTGCATGAGTTCCATGCACACAATGGCTCCCACGGTCCCCACTGCATAACCCAATACTGCTAGTAAGACGCCCACAGGTGCTAGAGCTGGACTGAATGCTGCGGCTACGATGGGAGCAGAGGCTGCTCCGCCGATGTTGGCTTGCGATCCGACAGCTACATAGAAAAATGGCGCTTTGATGATCTTGGCTACGGTCAGCAATGTGATGATGTGCGTGAGCATCCAGAGCAATCCGATGAGGATGACGGACCAGTAGACGTCCCAATTGTGGTAGAGCTCGACCACATCCATCTTCATGCCGATGGTAGCGACGAGCACATAGAGAAAGACACTGCCTGTCTTGCTCGCGCCAGCACCCTCGTAATTTCTCAACTTCGTAAAGCTCAGTCCAATCCCAATAGCTGTTGCGGCCACTACGAGCCAGAAGAACCCGCCTTCCAAGCTGCTGAGGTATTGAACGAAGCTATCGGGATTGGCCGTTTTGATGCGGGTAAACCACGCGCTGAAACCGGGAGCCAAGCCATCCGCCAATGCATGCGACACGGCAACCGCTCCGAATGCAATGCCCGCAATGATCATGAGGTCCTGAAAAGAAGGTACCCGTGCGATACCCAATTGGAAGGCTTCCACCTTCTCTTTGAGTTCATCCACGGCCGAGGAGTCGGCCTTGAGCTTGCGGTCCAAAATGGCGCTCATACCGGCGCCAACCAGCAAGAAGGGCATCCATAAATTGGCAACAAACACATCCACAATCAACATGGCGCTGAACTGGCTGTCCAAGGTGCCTGAAATCTCTTTAAGTGCCGCTTGGTTCGCTCCGCCGCCGATCCAGCTTCCCGCTACCGTCGACAGTCCGCGCCAAAACGCTTCAGGCGAATCACCTCCGAGCACCGAGGGTTCGATGAAGCTGACCGCCCACAGCGCCAATGGTCCGCCGATGACGATGCCGAATGTGGCCGTAAAAAACATGATCAGTGCTTTCGGTCCCAGGTTCCAAATTCCTTTCAAGTCGATGCTCAAGCAGAGCAGGACCAGACTGGCCGGCAACAAGTAACGCGAAGCCACGAAGTACAAGTTGGAGGATTCCCCGTCGATCAACCCCAATGAATTGTAGGCAGCTGGAAGGAAATAACACAGCAGCAACGACGGGATGATTTTGAAAAATCCAGCAAATTTTGGAAGCGAGCTGAAGTGAAAAATCAGGGCCAAAGTGGCTAGGAGCAGACCCAGTACAACCGCGTCATTGGTAATCAAAGCATTCATAGGATGCAAACTAAGGAGGACTCGGCAGAAGTCGGTTAGGAGAGGCCAAAAGAAAAGGCCTGCTCCATCCTTAAGGATCGAAGCAGGCCTTCATCAGCGGGTTGCTGTCTGCGGATCAGTCCACAGAGATCAACTCCACATCAAAGACGAGTGCTGCAAATGGAGGGATCGGTCCGTTTGGATTTGGATTCGCTCCGTACGCCAATTCTTGTGGAATGTAGAACGTTGTTTTTCCTCCTGGCTTCATCAATTGAAGGCCTTCAGTCCATCCAGCGATTACGTTTCCGAGTGGAAAAGAAATCGGCTCTCCTCGCTTGAACGATGAGTCGAATTCGGTTCCGTCGATCAATGTTCCGCGGTAGTGAACGGTCACGGTAGAGGCAGCCGTTGGTGCGTCACCTGACCCTTCTGTTTCGTGCGTGTATTGCAGTCCAGATTCAGTCACTTGGATGCCGTCTTTCTTGGCGTTGGTGGCCAAGAACTCAAGACACTCGTTGCGGTAACCCGCTGAGGACTCTTCCTTCTTTTTCGTCATGAATTCACCGACCATCTCGTTGGCTTGTTCGGGGGTCATGGTGGCTGAACCGTTCATTTGATTTTCAAAACCGGCAGCGAGCTGAGCTGCATCAATTTCAGTAAGACCTTCCTGCATCAGGTTGGTAGAGAACAAGACGCCTAAGGCGTAACTAATGGATTCCATTGAAGTGGAGTTGGATTGTGCCCACACATGTGTTGAGCTAGTTGATAAGAACGAAAATGCGATACCTGCGCACAAGGCTGTAGGTTTAAAATTGAAAGAAATCATGAGGATTGAGTTGTTTTTTTACGAGTGAAGACCCAGTCATTTTCAGTGGATAGATCCGCATTGAATGCGTAGCCCATGCCAGTGAATTTCTTGAGATCTATGGGGTTTTCAATGCGTTGTTGAATCAGATACCGCGCCATCTGTCCCCTAGCTTCTTTGGCGTAAGTCATCAGCGATTTGAATTGACCGTTGACCTCATCCTTGAACTGGGGGGTGATCACACGGATCGGGGTGTCTTTGCGCAAAATAGCTTTGCTGTATTCGTTGCTTGCGAGGTTGATCAAACACCCGTTGGCTGCACCAACGATATGATCAGCCAACCGATCTTCCCAGTAGTGATACAGGTTCTTTTTCTTGGTTGTGATGGGCCATTTTAAACCCATTTCCAAACGGTAAGGCTGCATGCGGTCCAAAGGCCGCAAAATACCGTACAGTCCACTGATGATGCGCACATGCCCTTGCGCGAAAGCCAAATCATCTGAGGAGAGTGATGCGGCATCCAGACCACGGTATACTGCTCCTTGGAAGGCCATGGCGGCCGGCTTGCCTCCGTCCTCATGCGCTGAAGCATCCCACGCATCGGCCCGTTCCTTGGTTTGGGCAGCGAGATCAGGGTTCAGTGCCATCAATACCGCCAAGTGCTTTGCCGAGTGTTTACGCAGCTTATCAGCCAGGTAAGTGGCATCGCTGAGGAACTCGGGCTGCGATGCCGGGCTGACATCGCGTGCGTTTGCAAAGTCGATGGTTTTGGCTGGAGAGAGGAGGCAGATCATGGGTCGAGCGCACAAAAGTACAAGATGAGGAGAGGGGAATCAATTCGATTATCTTTCAGGCATGAAAAATTTGCAAAAAAGCTTTTCGCGCGCGTTCGTCCAAGGAACACTAACCGGTGTGTTTATGGTGCTAACAGCTTGCACATCTGTTGCTTGGTCCCAGTGTGAGGCCGGTGAAGTTGCCTTGGAATTGACCATTGGAACGGATGCCTGGGGCTACGAGATGTATTGGGAAATAGCACCTGTAGGCGTGGGTTGTGGATCACTCGAATTCATTGCGAGTGGAGGCAATTCGGATGGTGTTGGCTGCGATGGAGCGGGCAACATGGGATCAGGGGGAACGACATACGGCAGCAATGCTCAGTTTGTAGAAGGACCGTTTTGCGTGGTGGATGGAACGGCATTGGAATTGATCCATGTCGACAGCTATGGAGATGGAGGGACAACATTCGAGCTCAACATGGATGAAACACTTTCAGGTGCCTTTGGCGGAACCGGCGCGGGCAACGTGTGGTCGTTTGTTGCTGGCGAAAGCTTGTTTGCCCCCCATGATGTGCCTTGCGATGCTGCGGAGATTGTGTTGGATGGCGAGACTGTGATGGTATCCAATGCAGGGCTCACGGTCCAATCAGGCGAAGTCAGCCCACAGGCAGCTCCCAATGGCAGCTGCAACCTCCCGGGGGCGTGGTGTGGAAGCGATGGCAATGCTTCGGCTTCTGCTTGGCTCACTTATACGCCGATCGTTTCCGATCCTGTGACCGTTATGGCCTGCTCAGATAGCACCACATTTGACACCCAATTGGCGATGTACCGGGTGGAGGACTGTGGAGATTTCACCACCTTCGAACTGGTCGGATCCAATGACGATGCTTGCGCGGGGTATGCTTCCATCCTTTATTCCAGTTGCTTGGAAGTGGGTGTGACCTATCTCATCCAATTGGACGGTTGGGCTGGTCAGCAAGGTGTGGCCGAGATAACGCTGTTTACTTCCGAGACGTATGAAGGATCGGCCGATGCCCAGCAGCGCAATGTCACCTGTCCATTGAGCAAGGATTCCGAACCCAATGGCTTGTTGCTGGCCTATGTCAACAATGGCGGTTCAGACTTTGATTGCACCTGGACCGGCCCTGATGGTGTTGAAACCAATGAGGCTTGGATCCAGAACCTTTCGCCTGGAACCTATACCGCTGAAATACTCACCGCCTGTGGCAATGCCTTCACGTTGGAACGCAATATCATTGCCCCGTCTTCTTGGAGCATGTCTTCGGAGGTGACGCAGGCCTCGTGTGAGACTTCGGCCGATGGTGCCGTGGAGGTGGAGGTGTCTGGAGCCAACGGGGGGTACACTTTCGCGTGGACAGGTCCTGGAGAATTTACCTCTGAAGAAGAGGATCTTCAAGGCGTTGTGGCGGGAACCTACCAATTGGTGGTTACGGATTTGAACGGTTGCACCAATCCTTTGACGGCCTATGTGACGGATGCTGGTTATGGTGATTTCACCATTGGCAACGACACCATCATTTGTGAAGATGAGCCGCTGTTGCTTTACGGACCTACCGGTCTCACCTACGAATGGCAAGATGGATCGAGCAATCAGTTCTACTACATCGAGGCGGGGACCTATGCTCCGGGGACGTACAGCATTATTTTAAATGCCACCACCGATTTCGGGTGTGAATTTGCCGATGCTTTGATTTTGACGGTGCACACTTGCTCAGTAGGAGTGGATGAAGTGGGATTGGAGGCGTCGCTGGTTTATCCCCAGCCGGCCAATGAGCACGTTTACCTGGACATCGACTTAACGGACCAGCCGTGGGCCATTTCGGTTCGCGATGCTGCCGGTCGTGAAGTGCATCGGGGCATGTGGTCCGGTGGCTCCGCGCCGCTGTTCAATGTTTCGAGCTGGAGGGAAGGATGGTATCAAATCCAGTTGTTGGATGGTGACCGTTCGTTGGTTCGCCCTTTGATGGTGCGGCATTGATTTTCTGAACTCGTAAGAACAGCTTATGAGGCCTTCTCATTGGGGTGTTTCCCCTCGTCTTCTTCTTTTGTTGGGTTGTCTTTCTTGGGGGTGTGGAACGCCAAGTCTTGAGGGCCCTCTCGTTGGGTATGAAGCGGATTCCCTCGCATGTGACAGGATCGCAGGGGCCGAGCCGATGAACATCGCCGAGCAAATTGAACGCGCGGGCATCACCGACTCCACGGCCACCTGGGCCTATGTCTTGGAGGAAGGGGAAGAGGCGATTTTTACCCGTGCTTGGTTGGGACAAAACAGCGAACGCTCCATTGACATCCAGTACTTCATCTTTTCAATGGACAATGTGGGCATCATCGCATTGGATTACCTTTTGCGTGCCGCGGATCGCGGGGTCAAGGTGCGCATGTTGGTGGACGACATCATGTTGGATGTGTCCGAAGAAGATGTTTTAGCGCTGAGTGCGCATCCCAATTTTGAAATCCGCATCTACAATCCGAATCCGGGCAAAAATGGATTTCAGAAAGTGATCCATGCGGCGCGCGATTTCCGGGGGTTCAACCAGCGTATGCACAACAAGACCTTCATCGTCGATGGGCGGGTGGCCATCACCGGTGGCCGCAACATTGCTGATGAATACTTCGACTATGACCAGGAATACAACTTTCGTGACCGGGATGTGATGTTGATCGGTGCCGCTGCAGCAACCATCCAACAATCGTTTGAATCCTTTTGGAGCCACCCGCTTGCAGTAGAAGTGGATGGAAGCGCCGCGGTCGAGGCGGACCATCGCCTCGCCTTGTATGATCAGATCCATGCCTATGCATGTGATCCTGACAACTTCTGGCCTGAGATCCGAACGATGATCGCTGGCATCCCGCAAGCCATCCCGCGCATTCAGTCATCGGGTCGGTTGCATCGATTGGATGATCTCCAATTTGTATCGGATGTGCCCGGGAAAAATGCATCTGATGGATTTTATGGGGGAGGACGAAGCACATCGGCACTGGTCGACTTGGTCGAAAAATCGAGGGAATCACTCATGATTCAAAGCCCTTATTTGGTGCTTACGGATGAGGGCATTGCGTTGTTTGAATCCGCTGTGAATCGAGGTGTGAAGGTGACCATCTTGACCAATAGCCTCTGCTCTACCGACAATTTGGAAGCTTTCAGTGGGTATCGGCGCATCCGTGAGCGCCTCCTTTCCGCGGGCGTGGAGGTCTATGAATACCGGCCTGATGCAGCTATCCGTACAAAGCTCATTACGGCGACTAAACAGCAGCGCTCAGGCTACCTTCCGACCTTTGGCTTGCACGCAAAATCCATGGTCGTGGACCATGCTACCACCGTTATAGGTACGTTCAATTTGGATCCTCGAAGTGCCAATCTCAATACAGAATGCGTCGCGATCATGCGCTCAAAATCAATGTCTCAACAAGTGGAATCGTTGATGTTTTTGGAGCTAGAGCCTGAAAATGCATGGCGCACCACAGCGGATGAGAATCCGGATCATCACGCGGGGTGGTGGAAGCTGTTGACTACTTGGATTCGTGGCGTAGTGCCTGAGCATTTGCTTTAGATGCGGCCTGAACGGCGCATCACTTGAGTGCGGCCAGGCGGCTGCAGGCCTCCTCGATGACGCTAAGAGTCAAGTCGCGGTGCGTCACAAAGCGCACTTGTGTGGGGCCAAAGGCAAAGCAGGCGATGCCTTCTTCTGCAGCTTTTGCCACAAAGAACTCGGCGCTCTCTCCGTTTGCGACTTCTACGATGACAATGTTGGTCTGCACCGTTTCTACGGAGGCTATAGCATCGGAATTATTCAGCGCTGCAGCCAACAACTGTGCATGCCGGTGATCTTCGGATAGGCGGGGCAATTCATGATCGAGCGCATGCATGCACGCAGCGGTCAATCCTCCAATTTGACGCATGCCACCCCCCAAGACTTTGCGGGTGCGATGGGCTTCTTCGATGAAGGGCTTGGAGCCCAATACTACCGATCCCACGGGTGCGCCCAATCCCTTGGAAAAGCAAATGGAGATGGAATCGAAAAGTTGTCCATAGGCTTTCCATGCCGCCGCGTCGGGCACGCTATTGCCATGACGTTGGACCATGGCGTTCCAGCAACGGGCTCCGTCGAGATGCAAGGGCAAGTGATGGGCTTTACAAGCTTGCGAGAGTTCGCTGAGCTGCTGCATTTCCCAAACTGAACCGGCTCCTTTGTTGACCGTGTCTTCTACGCAGACCAGCGAGGTACGAGAATAATGGCTGTCGGCAGGGTTGATTTCGGCCATGGCTTCTGCTGCCGTAAACCGTCCTCGGTCGCCGTGTAGCAAGCGCATCGAAGCACCGGAGTTGCGGGCAATTCCACCGCCTTCATAGTTGTAGATGTGGGACAACCGATCGCAAATAACTTCGTCGCCCGGCCGCACGTGGACATTGATGGCAATTTGATTCGTCATCGTGCCCGATGGGCAAAACAAAGCAGCTTCGTGACCGAAAAGATCAGCGCAGCGCTCCTGAAGCGCGACCGCGCTTGGGTCTTCAGCAAAGACATCGTCACCGGTCGGTGCGTTGTGCATGGCCTGAAGCATGGCTGAAGTAGGGCGGGTCAGGGTGTCGGAACGGAAGTCAATCATGGTGGTCGGGTCAATACGGAAATCAGTCTACGTTTGCCAAAGCTAAGTTCCGCAGATGCCGGTTGCAACGCTCTGTCGTTATCTTGCTTCATCAAACGATAAAAATCGCCACATGACCTTGAATTCATCGAACGCACTTGTTTTTCGATTCGCGCTGTGCGCATTGACCTGCGCCACCGCATTGCAGTCCCACGCCAAAGAAGGCATGTGGATTCCCACGTTATTGCAAGCGGTAGAAGGCGATATGCAGTCCATGGGCATGCACCTCTCAGCGGAAGACATTTACAGCATCAACACCGGTAGCCTGAAGGATGCGGTGGTCCATTTCAATGGCGGCTGCACCGCTGAAATGATCAGTTCTCAAGGATTGTTGTTGACCAATCACCACTGTGGTTTTGGACAAATTGCATTCCACAGCACGGTCGAAAATGATTACCTCACCGATGGGTTTTGGGCCATGAGCCGTGAGGAAGAACTTGTGAATACAAATCTGGTGGCCACCTTCATTGACCGAATCGTGGACGTGACGTCCGCGCTGTTGGGAGCTGAAGACCTCGAAGCGGCCAAGCAACAATTAATCGAAGCTGCCATTGCAGGTACTGATTTGGAGGGCAGCGTAGTCGCCTTTGATTTTGGCAACAGCCACTACCTGATCACCACCCGAACCTATCGGGATGTGCGGCTCGTCGGAGCACCGCCCTCAGCGGTGGGGAAATTTGGAGGTGATACAGACAACTGGGTGTGGCCGCGTCACACGGGGGACTTCAGTATGTTCCGCATCTATGCCAACGCCGATAACGACCCAGCGGATTACGATGAGAGCAATGTCCCGTACCAACCGGCGCATCATTTTCCAGTCAATATTGGCGGGGTGGAAGACGGGGATTTCATGATGGTGTTTGGATTTCCTGGGACAACAGAACAGTACCTGACGCGCGACGCCGTGGACCACGTGGTGAGCCGACTCAACCCCATGCGCATTGCTATGCGGGACGCATCATTGAAGGTGATCAACGCAGCACGATCACAGTCTCCGGCCATGAAAATTGCCTATGCGGACAAGCAAAGCTCGGTAGCCAATGCCTGGAAAAAATGGATCGGCCAGAACAAAGGATTGTTGGAGTTGGATGCCTTGGGCAAAAAAGCGGAACTGGAAGCGGAATTCAATCGGCGAGCGCTCGAAGCGGGTCATACCGAATGGGCCAATTTGTTCGCGGACATCGCCGCGCAAAACGAAGTTCATTTTCCGTTGAAAGAAGCCCGAAGTCTGTTCATCGAGTTGGTTTATTATGGTCCCGATGCGCTGAATTTTGCACTTGGTTTCAAACCGCTCATTGAAGGCTGGGAGTCGCTCGAAGAAGCCGGAAAGTTGGAGGGCCAGTTGTCCCAAAGTCGCGAACTCATCGCGGGCCATTTCCGGCACTATGACGCGCAAGTGGATGAAGCCATTTTGGCGGCGCTGCTGTCTCCCTATGTCGCGGCCATTCATCCCGATTTGTGTCCAGAAGTCTTGAAGGATTTTGATGGAAATGGCACCGAGTTCGCTCGATCGCTGTATGCCAAGTCAGTCTTTGCCGACCGCGAAGCGTTGGAAGCACTGTTGGACAAGGGGCAAGCCAAGGGCTTTTCAAAACTTCAAAAAGATCCCGTGTACGTCTTGATCAACGCCCTGCGGTCCGCTTATTTTGAGCAGGTCGCCACAGAATACCGCACCACCAAGATGCAATTGGATGCGCTCACGGGCCAATACACCCAAGGACTGCGAACGCTCTTCCCAGAACGGGCGTTTTTCCCGGATGCCAACAGCACCATGCGATTGACCTATGGAAAAGTAGAAGGCTCTTCGCCGTATGATGGCATGGAGTACAAACCCTTTAGCACGACAAAAGGCATTCTACAAAAGTATGTTCCGGGAGACCCCGACTTTGACTTGCCAGAAGACCTGGTCGGCGCTTTACGTGAAGGGAATTGGGGCGATTATACGGATGCACAGGGCGAGCTACCCGTTTGCTTCACCGGATCAAACCATACCACAGGAGGCAATTCAGGATCTCCTGCCATCGATGGCGATGGCTACTTGGTGGGCATCAACTTCGACCGTTCATGGGAGTCGACGATGAGTGACATCTTGTTCGATGAGAACCGATGCCGCAACATCATGGTGGACATCCGCTACGTATTGTGGATTACGGACGTATACGCAGGAGCGCATCACCTCATTGATGAGATGGACTTGGTACGCTAATCGCCGGGGGGGTGTTCGCAGGCCTGACTCAGGCCAAGAACGAAATGACGATGATGACCAAGGCAAAGAGAAAGAGGGCAAAGACTACAGGTCCGCCGATCTCGTTTTGTTCGGGTTCGGCATCGTGGCCGTGTGAATGTTCATTTGACATTCTGCAAAAATAGGCTGATTCCATGCCTCGCACAAGGACTATTTTTAGTTTAATCAGGCTATGCAACCCTATTGTGCCAGCTTGAGTTACCACTGCAACAGGTTGTTGTATCTTGCCGACACCTGTGTTCTTTCATGCAAATTGAAGCCATTATGCCAAATCGTCGCTTTTCTTTTCTCGCCCTTACTTTTTTCGTTTGCGCGTTTTCTTTGGGAGTTTCGAATCTCTCTGCGCAATGTGCCGAGGGTGAGACAACGATTGAAGTCTTGATTGTAGCCGATGGCTACCCCAATGAGATTTCTTGGACCTTGGAATACGAAGGCAATCTCCTGGCTGAAGGCGGTTCTGTGGGCGATACCATTTGTTTTGATGCGTCCATTGAGGACCCTTGTTTTGTCTTCAGTGCGTACGATTCATACGGAGATGGAATTTTTGACCCAGGAGGCTACTGGATTTATGAGAATGGCGTAGAGATTGCCTCAGGTGGGAGTTACGGTTACGGGGAGTCCATCAGTTTCAACTGTTCACCGGGAGCTACCTGCAATGATGCGTTGGATCTGTCCGATGAAGATTACGGTACGATCGCGCAAGATGCGAGCAACGCCTGGTACCTGTTTACGCCTCCAGCCAACGGCATGTACTTGATGTCCACTTGCGATGTCGAATGCGATACGCGCTTGTGGGTCTATGATTACTGTAACATGGGCAACTTTGACAATACCAACGAAGGGTCCATTTACTATGATGATGAAGAGGGCGGATGTGGCGAACAAGCCAATTTGACGGTGTTGCTGGAAGGCGGAGTGTCGTATTGGATCCGAATGGGATTGGGCAACGCGGAATACGACGGACTCGTGGGATTGGAATCCAATTGGAAGTATTTGGACTCGGGAGAAGACTTGGGTACAAGCTGGTTGGCGAGTGATTTCGATGACGCGAGCTGGGCTTCAGGCAATGCTGAATTGGGCTATGGAGATGGGGATGAGGCCACGGTCGTGAGCTACGGCGATGATGCCTCCAATAAGCACACCACAACCTACTTCCGCCACGCGTTTGAATACGATGGTGAGTCGGACAGCAACTTGAATGGCCTTTTGCGCTTGCGTCGCGACGATGGTGCGGTGGTGTATTTGAATGGGCAAGAGATCCAACGAAGCAACATGCCGGATGGCCCGATCGCTGCCAATACGCTCGCCTCTGCAGAAATGACAGGCAACAATGAAACGCTCCTCAATGAGTATCCTGTTGCATTGAATTTACTCAATGGAACCAACGTAGTGGCGGTGGAAATCCATCAAATCAACACGACCAGTTCGGACATTAGTTTTGATTTGGAATTGCAGGTAGAAACGATGACCGGTCCGTGTTCAGCGGGCTTCGATTGGGAATTTGACTTTGTAGGCCCTCCCACGGGATGCATGGATGAGACGGCTTGCAACTTCAGTCCGTTTGCAGAAGTGGACAGCGGAGATTGCTTGTATCCAGGTGATCCTTTGTGTACAGGACCGGATTTATTGGTCTTGGAATCGGCGATCACCAGCAGTCTGTATGCGTCCACTATGGAAGTCGCGGAGTCGGATTGTTACATCGTCGAAGGCTGCCTCAATGGCTACGGCACGCGTGAATTGATCCGATTCACCACCCACATCAAAAACATCGGGGATATCGACTACTACATTGGTCAAACGTCCAACAATTCAGGCACCCAACAATTTGAGTGGGGCGATTGCCACAACCACTGGCATTATGATGGGTATGCGGAATACACGATGTTCACCATGGACGGAGAGTCGCTGCCCATTGGGTTTAAAAACGGATTCTGTGTGATGGACTTGGAGTGCAGCGATGGCGGAACGGCCCAATACGGATGCTCTACCATGGGGATCTCAGCGCATTGCGGTGACATTTATGGTTCCGGTTTATCCTGCCAATGGGTTGATGTAACCGGTATCCCAGACGGCCAATACCAATTGGTTGTGCGGGTCAATTGGGACGGTGCTCCCGATGCCTTGGGACATTACGAAACAAATTACGACAACAACTGGGCGGTGGTATGCATCGGCTTGGACCGTAGCAGCGGCGAGTTGTTGCTAGAGCAGTATGACGACTGCGAAGAATACGTGGACTGCACAGGAGAGATGTTTGGATTGGCGACGATGGATTGCAACGGCGATTGCAACGGTTCGGCGCTGATGGGTGATTTGGATGCCAACGGCGCTCAAGAGTATGCTGATGCGGTTAGCTATGTCGAGCACATTCTCGGTGACGACATCGAACCATTGCCTTGTACGGATGTGGATCAGGACGGTGACATCACGGTAGCTGACGCTGCGTATTTGGCTCAATGCCAATATTTCAACACGGCGCACCAGCATCCCGATAGCTCCGGGTTTCATGATAAGTGCAACTTCCCGGTCAACCACATCGTCAACCCATTTGATACGGTGCACTTCACCATCGGTGCGGTGAACTGGACAGAGCAATACCTGGACATCCACGTATTGAACCCCAACAACCGCATTGTGGGTTATCAGCTCTCAATGAGCGGTATGGGAATCGCTTCAGCGTATAGCATTGCAGATCCCATCGACTTCCCGATCACTCCGGAATTCATGCCTGGAGGCGTCGAGGTCATTGGGTTGTCATACACCAACATGAGCTTTCCAAAGCACTATGACTACGTGCCGTTCTTGCGCTTGTACTGGACTTCGATTGAAGACGAGGTGTGCATCGACTTGATCACGGATGTGGTCAACCCAGAATACCACAACACATTGCACGTGATTGAAAACGGGTGCGTGGTATCCAGTGGAGTCAGCCAGAACATGGAAGCTTCTGCGCCCATGTTGTACCCGAATCCATTGGTGGAATCGGCAACGCTTCGTTTCGATAACCCCACCCGACAAGATTTGGTGTTGCGGATTACGGACGCGTCAGGTCGTCTCGTGCGGGAGGAGATTGCTACCGGCAATACCCACATCATAGCACGAGGTGATTTGAAGTCTGGCTCGTATATCTATACGCTCTCAGGTGATCACATCGTATCGTATTCCGGTCGCCTGAACATTCAATAAAAAGATTTGTTGACTCCCTATACTATGTCAAGATTTTCATCATTTATCCTTGCGCTTGTCTTCGGATTGCTTTGTTGCAAAGCCGATGCGCAAGTCATTATCACTGAATTTTCTGCGTCCAATTACACGTTAGGTGTGGGGGGAGATAACGAGGATTTTGTGGAGTTTTATAACGAAGGAAATGTCGCAGCCGATATCAGCGGTTACTTCCTTTCTGACAACGTCGACAACGTCGATATGTTCGAATTGCCTGCGGGAACAGTTGTTCCTGCAGGAGGCTACCTACTGGTCATATGTTCGGGCGAGGGAGAAATCCCCGGTAATTTGTACGTGGGAGGCAATTTGAATACGAATTTCAAGGTGACTCAAACAGACAATGAATCCGTTGTGTTCTCGGATGAGAACGAAAATGTATTGGAGTCCTACACATTTGGAGTCGATTGGACCCCAACCCTCGCCGACCACAGCTGGACACGCGATGCCAACGGAAGTGCGGGCGCTTGGAAGGTGTGCACAGACCCGACGCCTGGGTTTGGAGTCGGAGGCTCGTTGTTTGCAGAGTATGCTCCAACGCCCACATTTGAGGTGGACGCGGGGTACTACGCAAACGGGACTGATGTCGCCATTTCAGCGCCAGGAGGGTATGAAATCCGGTACACGCTCAATGGCTATGAGCCCACTGCTGCAAGTGCAGTGTACAACGGCCCCATTGCAGTGAACGCTACCACGGTGATCCGAGCGCGTTGCATCGATCCTTCAGGAGCGATGACAGCTTCCCATGTATCGACCAACACCTACTTCACAGGAGATGATAGCCACACCATGTTGGTGGTTTCGGTTTCGGGTAATGAACAAGAAGACGGAGTTTGGCCCGGCGGATGGGGAGGCGGAGCAGATGAGCCGGCACACATTGAATTTTTCAACGCGGATGGCACATTTTGGTGCGAAGGTGGAGGCGACTCCAACGAGCACGGCAACGATTCCAACGCGTATCCACAAAAGGGCTTTGACTATGTGTCGCGCGACCAGATGGGGGAGAGCCATGCGATTGAAGCGGAATTGTTTCACGTCAAATCCCGCGATGAATACCAACGACTGATTTTCAAGGCAGCGGCCAATGACAACTATCCGTTTTCAGGGGGTGGTCACATCCGAGATGCTTACGTCCAGACGCTGAGTCATTTGGCTGGATTGAAGGTCGATGAGCGGACCAACGAAAGCTGCATCGTATACCTCAACGGAGAATACTGGGGTGTTTACGAGTACCGTGAAAAGGCAGATGACATTGACTTTACAGACGAGTACTATGACCAACCCCGGCATTTTGTTGACTTCATCAAGACGTGGGGAGGGACATGGGTAGAGTACGGAAGCGATGCGGATTGGGGCCCTCTGGTGGGCTTTATCACGGGCCAAGACATGTCAGATGCAGCCAACTACGAGTACGTTGAAAGCGTATTCAATACCATGAGCCTCATCGATTATGTGTTGCTGAATTCGTTTGTCGTGTGTGCAGACTGGCTCAATTGGAATACGGCTTGGTGGCGTGGTCGCCATCCCGATGGCGATGCGAAGCGCTGGCGTTATGCCCTCTGGGACATGGACAACACGTTTGGTCACGGCGCGAACTACACCGGCATTCCATCGCAAGGACCGGATGCGGACCCGTGCAATCCGGAGAGTTTGAACAACCCGGGAGGCCAAGGGCACATTCCGATTTTCAACGCGCTTTTGGACAATGAGGATTTCTGGGCAACGTACATCAATCGTTGGGCGGATTTGAGCAATACGCACTTCAGTTGTGACAACATGCACGCGGTACTCGACAGCATGATCAACGTCATCGATCCGGAAATGGATCGTCAAATGGACCGTTGGGGCGGGGATTATGATGAGTGGGTCGGCAACGTGCAGGAAATTCACGATTTCATTGATGAGCGCTGCGAGGCGACATTGATTGATGGCATTGAGGATTGCTACGATGTGGAGAGCGTGTCTTTGACCATCATGATCGAAGGTCAAGGAGAGATTCAAATCAATTCGGTTGAAATTGGTCCGGAGGACTCCCCGCTGGAGGGGACGTATTTCTCGGGCGTTCCGATGGAGTTGCAGGCACTGGAATCCATGGGGGAGTTGTTTTTGTTTTGGCAAGTGCTCGATGGAGACATCGTTCTGGCCAATTCGACCAATCCATCATTGGATTTTACCTTAACGGGCAATGCCACGCTCGTGGCGTATTTCGCTGCTTCTGCGGAACCCCAGCAAATCGTCTTCGATGTGGACCCTGCGGGGGCTGGAAACATCTTGCTCGACGGACTGTCTTTAGAGACCTACCCTGCAACCGAGTTGGTTGACTTTGGAGGGCATTCGGTTCAAGCTGTGGGCATCGATGAGTGGCATGTCTTTACAGGATGGACCACCACCGGCTCAGAAGTGAGTCCTTCGATGACTTCTCCGACAGGCAATATCATCGTGACAGAATCCAACACCATCGTTGCGCATTTTGATGCCATCGAGCACGTGGATTTAGTGGTGCGTGTTGAGCCCGCCGGTTCCGGTTCAGTGAGTGTTGAAAATGGTCAAATTGTGACCCAAGGCTACTGGTCTGGAGGCATTGAGTCCAACGGTCCGATCGACGCCAAAGCGACGCCCATTGAATTTTGGGAGTTTGACCACTGGGACGGTTTGTTGACTGATCCCAATCCCGACGCGCAATCGTCGACGGTGACTTTCCCAATCGAAGCCTACGACGAGATCACGGCCTACTTCCGCCCGGTCGAATTCGCGATGTACGTTCCCAATGCCTTTAGCCCGAACAATGACGGCTTGAACGATGCCTTCTTACCTGTTGGTGATGCATTTATTGCCAGTTCGTATCATTTGGTGATTGCCAATCGCTGGGGAGAAAAGGTGTTTGAATCGACCAACCCGAATGAACCGTGGTTGGGCCAGCATCAAGGTGGCGATCACTTTGTGCGGGACGGACAGTACATGTATCGATTGTCGGTACAATCGGTGCATGCCTTGGCACCGGAGTTGTTTACAGGATCCATCTCTGTCGTCCGATAACCACCGCAGCCACGTGATCATCTCGCTGTGGTCCGGTCCGCGCAATTGCAGTACAGCTCTGATGTACAGTTTTGCGCAACGCCGCGACATGAGCGTGATGGACGAACCGTTGTTTGGCCATTTCTTGGAGCATACCGGTGCAGCGCGACCTTCTCGCGAAGCGGTGTTGGCAACGATGCCCCTCGATCGCCCCTCGATTTTAGCCCAATTCGATCGCCCTCAAACGCCCCATTTGTTTCTGAAACACATGGCCAACCACACGGAAGGTTGGGAAGAGATAGCGGATTTCACACAGCACAAGCAAGTGCTCCTCACGCGCGATCCCGTTCGGGTGTTGGCCTCGTACCAACAGCACATCCAAAGTCCTACCCGGTTGGATGTGTGCTACGACCACCAATGGCGCCTGCTGAACTCCTGCAAAACACAAAGAATTCCCTTGCTTGTCGTGGATTCGGACGCCTTGATCAAAGACCCTGAAAATCAACTCAAGCGGTTGTGCACGTTCTTGGACTTGCCATGGGACGCGAACATGTTGCGCTGGAAACCGGGACCGCGACCGGAAGATGGTGTCTGGGCGCAATATTGGTACCAAAGCGTGCATGCTTCAGCAGGATGGGAAGTCCCTAGAATCGACCAACCATTGCCTGAAATTTCGGATTGGAGTCAAGATCTTCTTCAACTTTTAGCGGAAGTCCAACCCATTTTTGAGAGATTGCAATCCCATTCCCACTGACCATGCCAAAATTCAATCAACCTGACCTGCGCAACGAAAATACCCAAGTGTGGGTGGATGGGTTGGTCCCTCGTGCAGATGCCAAGGTGAGCGTGCTAGACAGTGTTGTTCAGGGGGGAGATGGCGTGTGGGAAGGACTGCGTGTGCGAAATGGTCGCGTGTTGCAACTCAAGGAACATATCCGTCGCCTGCGCGATTCAGCTCATGCTTTGGCCTTTGTAGACATTCCGGATGAGGATGAGGTGGTGGATGCCGTTTTGCGTACGTTTGAGGCCAATGGCATGTGCGATGGAGTGCACGCGAGAATGACCTTGTCGCGCGGACTCAAGAGCACCTCAGGAATGGATCCGCGACTCAATGTCCATGGATCGACCTTGATCATTTTGCCGGAATACAAAGGGATGGTTTACGGTGATGAGGGCACGCGGCTGGTCACAGCCTCCACGCGGCGCAATTCACCTGCGACCTTGGATTCCAAGATCCACCACAACAACCTGCTCAACAACATACTGGCGAAAATTGAAGCCAATGTGGCGGGCGTCGATGATGCCGTCATGTTGGATGTGAGAGGCTTCATTGCAGAGACCAATGCGACCAATATTTTTGTGGTCCGTTCGGGCGTGTTGATGACGCCATTTCCCGTGGCTTGCCTGCCCGGCTTGACGCGGTCTATGGTACTGGAGGTTGCCGCCCGCATCGGAATCCCTGCAGTCGAAGCCGACCTGTCCTTGACAGAGCTGTACACGGCGGACGAAGCCTTTACGACAGGGACGATGGGTGGGCTATCGCACATGCGCGAAGTGGATGGGCGCCTCATTGGACCTTCCGACGCCATGGGACCGATCACCTTGAAATTGCAAGAAGCATACCAACAGATGGTGTGGGATGAAGGACATCCTTTGGCTTATTGCAGTCTATAATTTATATCCGCTCATGAACACGGTCATTAAAATTCTCCTTTGGGTGGTCGCCTTTGTAGCGGCGACTTTGGTTGGTATGTACAGTATGATGGGATTGCATCACCTCTCTGGATTTGTATTTCCCGAAGCGGCCATAAGCAAGATTCCTACAGATCCCGTTGAATTGGAGTCGTTCATGACGGGATTGGGTTTGGCGCCCAAAATCTCGGTATTGCTTTCGCATTGGGGAGGAACCGTGATGAGCGCTCTTACGGCACAGCTCATCGCTCCGACCAAGAAGGTGTGGCCGGGAGCCACCATGGGAGTTGTCTTTCTCATCGGCGGTATCCTCAATGCCATGATGATTCCCATGCCCACTTGGATGGTCGTGACCGATGTGTTGGGCTATGTCCCGTTAGCCTGGTTGGCTGCACGGGCATTGCAGCACCGCGTGAATCGCGCCTAACAGCTTACGAAGCCAGAGCACCCATTTTCTTTGAGCGGTAGCGCTTGTACAACGTGTTGGTGATCAAAGAGGCGATGACCAAGATCATGCCGGCAAGGGCATACGCATTGAGGCGTTCATCAAAGAGCAGCAACCCAAATACAAAGGCGAGAATTGCTCCGAGGTATTTAAACGGCATGACCACATTGGCTTCACCGCGATGCAAGGCATGCGTCATGGCGACTTGGGCGAGGATACTCAATACCCCAACAGCGAGTGCCAACAACCATTCATGGCCTACCGGCGGCACCCAGGTAAACGCCGTCCACGTTCCCGTCACGGGAACAGCCACCAAATGAAACCAAATAACAACTCCCACCGGATGGTCTGTGTCGCGGCATTTCATGGTGGCGAGGTAAGCGACGGCAGCACAAATGGCACTGGTGATGCCGAGGCCGAGGTAGAGCCAGCTGATGCGCGGGTCAAACCCTTTGACCATCAACACCCCAAGAAATGCCAATCCAAAGAATACCCATTGCACGGGCCGCATGCCGCGCTGGCCATCAAAGCGCGCCGCCAACAACACCGTGAAAATGGGACTCAAATACTGGATCACAGTCGCGCTCGCGAGCGGAATGAAGCGGATGGTATGAAAGAAGGTCGCTAAGCCAATGGTCCCGAAAATGCCTCGGATGAGCAGCCATTTTCGGTTCACGCCCAGCAACGATTTGCCTTTCCAAAGCAACCAGCTTCCGGCGAGGATCAACGAGGTCGCGGAACGCAAGAATACCAATTCCTCCGTCGGCAAATGCGCCAATGATTTCACGCACAGATTGGCTGCGGTGTACAACACCGTGGCGGAGATCATCCAAGCGATGCCTTCGGTCGCCTTGGTTTGCATCATTACATGTTACGTCGATACGCGCCGCCCACTTCAAACAAAGCATCGGTCAATTGGCCCAACGAACAATGCTTGGTCGATCTCAACAAGGCTTCGAAGAGATTTTCACCCGCCACGGCCGTACGCTTCAGCTCGACAATGGAGGCCGTTGATTCGCTATCGTGGCAAGCGTGCAATGCCGAAACATGATCGAGTTGCGCCTGTTTTTCTTCCACTTCAGCGCGAATAACTTCGCCCGGAGTCAGGGTGGGAGAGCCAGTCTTCGACAGGAAGGTATTCACACCAATAATGGGGAATTCGCCGGTGTGCTTGAGCATTTCGTAGTGCAAGCTTTCCTCTTGTATGCGTGATCGTTGGTACATGGTTTCCATCGCACCCAACACGCCGCCGCGTTCCGTAATCCGATCAAATTCAAGCAGCACCGCTTCTTCCACCAAATCGGTCAACTCCTCAATGATAAACGAGCCCTGCAGCGGGTTTTCATTCTTGGTGAGCCCCAGTTCTTTGTTGATGATCAGCTGAATGGCCATCGCACGGCGGACACTGTGTTCCGTCGGTGTCGTAATCGCCTCATCATATGCGTTGGTGTGCAACGAGTTGCAATTGTCATAGATGGCATACAAAGCCTGCAAAGTCGTGCGGATGTCATTGAAATCGATTTCCTGCGCGTGCAGCGATCTTCCGGACGTTTGGATGTGGTACTTGAGCATCTGCGCTCGCGACGATGCCTTGTATTTCTCGCGCATGGCTTTGGCCCAAATGCGGCGCGCCACTCGTCCAATGACAGCGTACTCCGGGTCGATGCCGTTGGAAAAGAAGAAGCTGAGGTTGGGACCAAAGGCATTCAAATCCATGCCCCGACTCAGGTAGTATTCCACATACGTGAATCCATTGGCCAAGGTGAAGGCCAACTGGGTAATGGGATTGGCTCCTGCCTCGGCGATGTGGTAACCGCTGATGGAAACCGAATAGAAGTTCTTGACGTTGCGGTCAATGAAGCTTTGCTGCACGTCGCCCATCAGACGTAAGGCAAATTCAGTGGAGAAGATGCACGTATTTTGGGCTTGATCTTCCTTGAGAATGTCGGCTTGCACGGTTCCGCGTACCTGCGTGAGGGCCTCGTTGGTGAGCCGCGCATAGGTGTCGGCAGGAAGGATTTCATCTCCTGTACATCCCAGCAATAACAGACCCAAGCCGTTGTGGCCATCGGGCAATTCCCCATGGTAGGTGGGCCGTTGCAATCCCTGGTCGTCCCACTTCTTTTTGAGGAGGGCTTCAACGTCTTTTTCAAGTCCTTCCGTACGGATGAATTTTTCGCACGTTTGATCGATGGCGGCGTTCAAGAAGAAGCCCAAGATCATCGGGGCCGGACCGTTGATGGTCATGGACACACTGGTCGCAGGATCGCACAGGTCAAATCCGCTGTACAATTTCTTGGCGTCATCGAGCGAACAGACGCTCACGCCGCTGTTGCCCACCTTGCCATAGATGTCCGGTCGAACATCGGGGTCACGCCCGTACAGGGTGACGCTGTCAAAGGCGGTTGAAAGGCGTTTGGCCGGCATTCCGACAGAGACATAATGGAATCGCTTGTTGGTGCGCTCAGGTCCGCCTTCACCGGCAAACATGCGGGCGGGATCTTCGCCTTGTCGTTTGAACGGATAGATGCCGGCGGTGTAAGGGAATGAACCGGGTAGATTCTCCTGCAAAGCCCATCGAAGCAAATCCTTCCAGCCGCTAATGCGGGGGACACTCACCTTGGGAATATTGAGTTGAGACAGGCTCTTGGACGTGGTTTCGATGTCGATTTGCTTTCCACGGACATCAAAGCTGTACACCGCATCGCGATACCGTGCTCGGAGCGCAGGCCATTGGTCCAGCCACGCCATCAACTTCGGGTCGAGCTCCATCTGCACTTCCTCGGCTTTTTGGATCAACGCCTGCTGATCGGCCGGGTCGAGGAGGAGGGTGGCTTCGCGCAACGCTTGAAGGTTGCCCGCCACTTCGGCTTGCTCTTCACACCATGTATTGTAAGCGCGGTTGGATTCGGCAATCTCACTCAAGTAACGCACGCGTCCTGGAGGAATGACAAAGAGCTTTTCGCTTTCGTCTTGGCTCACGTCCCAAGTGGATTTCAAGTTGTTGCCGGTGCGCTTGGCCAAGTGATCCATTAAGAGCTTGTACAACCGATTGGTTCCGGGATCATTGAATTGAGAGGCAATGGTGCCAATGACCGGCAAGTCTTCGTCAGTAGCTTCCCATAGATCGTGGTTGCGCTTGAATTGTTTCCGCACATCGCGAATGGCATCCAATGCGCCGCGTTTGTCGAATTTATTGATGGCGATGACATCGGCAAAATCCAGCATGTCAATTTTCTCCAGCTGCGTCGCAGCGCCAAATTCAGGTGTCATGAGGTACAAGGCCACGTCGCTGTGGTCCATGATCTCGGTGTCGCTCTGGCCAATGCCGCTCGTCTCCAAGACGATGAGGTCGAACTGGCTCGCCTTGAGCACTTCCACCGCTTCGGATACGTGCTTGGACAGTGCCAAATTGGATTGTCGGGTCGCCAGTGAGCGCATGTAGACGCGCTCGTTGTGGATCGCGTTCATGCGAATGCGATCACCCAACAAGGCGCCACCGGTCTTGCGCTTGGAAGGGTCTACACTGATCAAGCCAATGCGCTTATCCGGAAAGTCCATCAAAAAGCGACGCACCAATTCATCGACCATCGACGATTTGCCCGATCCGCCAGTTCCCGTAATACCCAAAACAGGCACTGCAGCCACATTGGGTTGGGCGGCTTTGAACGCGGCGGAAAATCCATCGGGGTCATTTTCCGCGGCGGTAATGCAACGCGCAATGCCCCGGTGACCGGCGTGATTCAGTTGCTTCAATTCTTCGGCAACATCCGCAACGGAATGCACCGTTTCAAAGTCGGCTCGTTGAACCAGATCGTTGATCATGCCCTGCAGTCCCATCGCACGGCCATCATCAGGATGGTAAATGCGCTCGATACCGTAGGCATGCAATTCCGCAATCTCCTCGGGCAGGATGGTGCCGCCGCCGCCGCCAAAAATGCGGATGTGGCCGGCTCCTTTTTCTTCCAACAAGTCCTTCATGTACTTGAAGTACTCCATGTGCCCTCCTTGGTAGGAGGTCATGGCAATGCCCTGGGCATCTTCTTGAATCGCACAATTGACCACTTCATCGACACTGCGGTCATGCCCCAAGTGAATGACTTCACAGCCCGACCGTTGCATGATGCGCCGCATGATGTTGATGGCGGCATCGTGCCCGTCAAAGAGGCTCGCTGCGGTGACGATTCGGACCTTGTTTTGGGGGTGATAAGGAGGAGCTTGTTCCATGGAAGATTGAACCATTGCATTGATGGTGAACGCGAGATTCGCTGTGAATCTGAATGCAAAGGTAGGAAGTCAAGGATGGATGCTTTGGCTGCATACCTTTGCGCCATGGAGGAATCTCAGCCAAGCGGCAAACGCATCAATAAGTACCTCAGTGAAATTGGTTATTGCTCGCGACGAGCAGCCGATAAGCTGATTGAATTGGGGCAGGTGACAATCAATGGCGTAGTCCCTGAAATGGGCACCCGACTGCAGCCTGGTGATGTGGTCGCTGTGAAAGGCGAGGAGGTAGGTAAGCTAGAAGGTGCGGCACCGGTTTACATCGCTCTGCACAAGCCGGTTGGAATCGTTTGTACAACAGATCAAGTCCGCGAAAAGGACAACATCATTGACTTTATCGATTACCCTACACGGATTTTCCCGATCGGTCGATTGGACAAGATGAGCGAAGGCCTCATTTTTCTGACCAATGACGGCGACATCGTTAATAAGATTCTACGTGCCCGTCACCAGCACGAAAAGGAATACCATGTGATGGTGAACCGCGAATTTGACGATGCTTTTCTCGAAAAAATGAGTGCAGGGGTTCAGATTCTTGACACCATCACGTTGCCGTGTGCTATCGAGCGAACAAGTGCAACGACGTTTCGGATGATCTTGACTCAAGGTTTGAATCGCCAAATTCGACGCATGTGCGAGGCCTTAGGACACCGTGTGATTCGCTTGCAGCGTTCCCGAATCATGAATGTTGATTTGGACATGCCGATGGGCGAATGGCGGCATTTGACGGAAGAGGAATTGACTGAGATTCATTTGCGGATTTCCAAAGTGGGCGAGGGTCAAGAACCTGATTGGGTTGAATCCGAAGAGCCAAACGTGGAAAACGAATCGGACCAGCCGAGTTGATCGAGCGTCTGTTTCCAGTGCTCAGGCAACGGAGCCTGCACGGTTTTTTCCAACGCAGTGTGAGGGTGTTCCAGGGTCAACTCACCGGAATGCAGCAACAAATACGGTTGGTTTAAATGCTGAGCGAAATAGCGGTTGTGTGGCTTGTCACCATGTGCCGTATCTCCAATGATCGGGTGTTTGAGGTGCTTGAGATGCAATCTAATTTGATGGAAACGTCCCGTTTGAGGCGTGCATTCGACCAGGCTAAATCGACTTGTTTCATACCGCGTGATGGCCAGCGGCAATTCAGCCCGACCCAAGGTTTTGTAGGTGGTGATGGCTTCTTTTGGAGTGCTGTTGTGACTCGTCGGTAAAGGCTTTTCAATAACACCCTCATCCTCGGTCCAACCTCTGACGATTGCCAGATACGTTTTGGCCACAGCGTGTTGCGCGAACTGCTCAGAAACCATTTTCAGGGCGTCAACGTCGCGCGCAACAAGCACCAGCCCGCTTGTGGGACGGTCCAATCGATTGATCGGTTGTGCGAAGGACCAGTCGGTAGTTTCCAAAATCCAATCCTTCAGGTTGAGCAGATCATGCATGGCCAAGTCGGTTCTGTGGACCAAAAGATGGTTGGGTTTCCACACCCAAGCCAAGTGATCATCGCTTTCTAGAATATGGGGAATTTCGTTGGCGACAGGCAGCGCTTGAGCGGTTGTAACGATTTTCATGTAGGCATTGAATGGTGATTCCGAGGAATGAAGGTAGCTATATGGACGAAATCCGCTAATTTGCGCGCTCAACATATATCGATGCAACGTTTGCACGCGATATCTTGTTTTGTTTCTAAGCCATTGAATCTGCATTCATGAAAGCAATAGAGTCACGTCTCCCTGTATTACGGATCTCTTCCGTCTTGTCGCATTTAACGACTGTTTGGGCGCCTGCCCTGTTGTTTTTAATGTTGTTTGCAGTTCAAACGAGCTCAACTTCCCAAGTTGTGGGCATTGAAATAGAGGTCGATACGGCATTCTATGCTCCCACGGGTGATGGTTTTGATCTAGAAGATCTGCTCAATGGCTATGTGACCTATGATATCTACGCTGTTTTTCAGAATGAGACGGACCAGTTGAGTGCCATGTATGCTGACAATACCGTGGCATTTACCGATCCATTGTATATGAATGCTCCTTGCGGATGCTTCAATCCCTTGCTGGGGGATGTGCTGTTAGGGTCAGCTCAAAATCCGGGACTGTTGGACTTTTTTCCAGAAATTGAATACGACACGTTTTGGACATTGGGCTTCGCGCCCGGTGAACAAATTGTCTCAACGAATACCGATTATTCGAGCACAACCATGTGTTCCGAGCAAGTGATTGAAGGAACGGTTTTCACCATCGCACCGGTTGAAGCTGGTCCTGACATGAGGATACAAATTGCTCAGGTGACGACGTGTGGCCCGTTTTCGTTCCATGCCTGTTTTCAAGTCTTTGTTGAAGGCGATCAAAGCGATATTGATTTGTGGTGCATGGAAGGTGATGGCGGCGGCGCTATGACCGTGCCCAATCCCTGTGGTGAATTCGCTGCATCCAATTCAGAGGTGAATGTGACGACTCCAATCAATTGTTTTGGAGAAACAGCCACGGTTGAGGTGAACGCCGATGGAGCGAGTATGAACCCGGTGACCTATGAGTTGTATGATGCTTCTGATTCAACCTTGATTCTGTCTCAAGATGACAACGGTACATTTTCGGACATTGGACAAGGCGATTACTTTGTTGCCATTTTGGACGGCAATAGCTGCCGCGATACGACCGACCTGTTTGCCTTCATCGACCCCCCACAGTTGAATGCCAACTGGGAATTGCTGCAGGATAACGAGTGTCCTGGTGATCAAAACAGCGTTGTGCAAATCAACTATCAAGGTGGTTCAGATCCATTGGATATTGTTGCCTATCCGTTAGCGACTCCAGGAAATGTGCAAGTCCCTGTGGCTGAACAGTGGATTGGCCTTCCTTGTGTTGCTGGAGATGGCCAATGGACATTCGAGATTACGGACCTCTACGGCTGTTCAGTGGATACGGTCATCGAATTGAGTTGCATCGATCCCTTTGAACTGATTTTGAACGAAACGGATATCTCTTGTTTCGACTATGGTGATGGGCAAGTTGATGGAAGCATGTCCGGTGGTAGCGGAACCTTAACCTTGACTGCAGATCCAGCATTCCCGGAAACCATAACGGGCGAAGGCAATGTGGTCATTGACTTGGACAACGTTTTGCCAGGGCAATACAATGTGACGCTCACCGATAGCAATGGTTGTACGGAAGAAGCTCAAGTGACGTTGATAGAGCCTTCTGCGGTGGAGATTTCAATTGACCCATCGGATTTGTTGTGTGCGGATGCCTGCAATGGCGAAGTCGTCATAGTCGCGACAGGCGGGACAGGCAATTTCGATTATTCAGTAACAGATGAAGAGGGCACCGAATTCAACGGAAACGCTTTGTGTTCTGGCGCATTTATAGCCAATGCAATTGATGACAACGGTTGCGTAATCCAAGATGATTTCTTGATCAATGCACCGGACTCCATTCAGTTTGACTTAGAGCTTTTGGATGTGTCATGTGCAGGAGAGTCGGATGGTGAGATTTGCATCGTGAATGCGCAAGGAGGAACGGGAGCGCTGTCTTACCAAGTCGATCCTCCAGCGGATGGATTTGGGATTGAACCCTGTTTTGATTTGTCGGTTGGAACCTACACCTTGAGTGTTACGGATGAAGCCGGTTGTATTGTCAATTCTGAGCCGCAAACACTCATCGAACCGGAACCGATTCAATTGATTTTGTCATCGACCCCGATCTCATGTACGGCCTATGGCGATGGCACGGTGTCCGTCGATGCCGTTGGAGGTACGGGAGTTTTGACATTGCAATCCCCTGAATCGGGAGTGCTGCCTTATACGGTAGAGAATTTGAATGAGGGAAACCTCGATGTCATTGTTGAAGACGAGAATGGATGCTTGGTGTCCGGCATGCAGGCGGTATTTGAACCTGATTCTTTGGTGGTTGAGCTGTTGCTCAGTGAAAATGTCGTTTGTGGGGGTGATTGCGACGGTTCAGCTGTTGTGGACTTTGCAGGAGGAACAGGCGACGTCATGTTGACGCTCAATGCCAACGAGACATTCAACTTCAGCGCCCTGTGTGCGGGCGATTATGCGGCGCAAGTGATTGATGCCAATGGATGCATGGACTCAGCCTTATTTGAGATTTTGGAGCCAGATCCGATCGAAGTGCTGATCAACGTGACGAATGTCACCTGCACCGGAATGAGCGATGGGGCCGTCAATATTTTTCCGGTTGGAGGAACAGGCGATCTCGTTTGGGAAATTGAAGAACAAGGAATTGATTTATTCAATTTGTATGAGGGAGTGTATCATGTGACCGCCGTGGATGCGACAGGTTGCATTGAGGACACGCTATTTGAAATAGGAGCAGAGGAGGATACGGATATGATCCTCACCATGTTGAGCAGTCCGGTCACCTGCTGGAATGAACAAGACGGCACGGTTACCGCTTCGGTCGATGGGGGGCACTTGCCCATCCAATACCTCTGGAGTGACTTCTTAGCGCAAGAAACAGCCACGGCGACGGGGTTGTTTGAAGACACCTATGCAGTCGTCATTACGGACAGCTTGGGATGCACTTTGTCTTCAGCTGTTGTGGTGGAACCGACGATTGGATGCTTTTTCATCGCGGACGCCATCACTCCCAATGGAGATGGATACAATGATGAATGGATTGTAGGGGGGCTTGAATTCTTCCCATCCTCCAAGGTGTCGGTTTACAACCGTTGGGGACAGGAGCTATTCAGCTCTCTTGGCTATGCAAAGCGCTGGGATGGCCGTTTCAACAACGCGCCGTTGCCGATGGCGGATTATTATTACGTGATCGATTTCAACGGTGATCAAGAGCCTATTACCGGAACAGTAACCTTGAAGTATTAAGGAGTATGTGGATACAAAATAAATCACTCATCGTTTTTGCTGTCAGCGCACTGATGCTTACAGCTATCGGAAACGTTCAGGGTCAGCAGTTGTTTCGGAGGTCGCAATTCATGACCAATCCGTATCTCAGTAACCCTGCGATTGCGGGGACATTGACCGAGACTCCGATTTCGATGTCGTATCGGAACCAGTGGACAGGTTTTGAGGGTGCCCCAACAACCATGACGTTTAGCGGCCATACGTCGCTTCCCAACAACATTGGTGTCGGTGGTATCGTCTATTCGGACAACACGGGAGGAGCGATCAAGCAAACGGGTATGGAATTGACGGGGTCGTATACCATCGATTTGAACAACTACGATGCCGTCTCATTTGGATTGAGTTTGATGGCCAACCAATGGTCGTTTGACAATGCCTCTCTTGATGTTTGGGATGTCGAAGATCCGGCATTGCAGTGGGGCATGGAACAGACGACCTCATTGGATGCACATTTTGGTATGATGGTCTTTAGCGAAGCGTATTCATTCGGTTTTGCCATTCCAAATTTGCTTCAATCATCGACGGGATTGGAGGCCAGCCCTTTGTCGGGTGGTCAAGAAAACATCGGAGTGCGTCATTTTCGATTCATGGGGACGTACCGCTATCAAGTCAGTGATGTCTTTTTGTTGGAACCGTCTGGAATTGTGCGTTTAACAGAACGTACCCCAGCTCAAATGGACATCTATGTCCGTGGCTGGTATGCCCAGATGGCCTGGTTGTCTTTGGGATTCCGGACCAACGATGCCTTGATTTTAGGTCTAGGTGGAGAATACGGTTCATTCGGTTTGTCCTACGCTTACGACGTAACAAACACGGGGGCTCAGTACTTCAGCCCGCATACGCACGAGATGACTTTAACGTACTTTGTTCCTCGTTCAAGTGGATTTAATTCGAAATCCATGGGAAATCGTCGTATTTTAGGTAGAAATCGTCTGGTGAAATAAATTCGCTAGGCCGAAGAAAAAATTGATCATGCGTTTGAATGCCCTTGCTGTTGCCCTGTTGCTGTTGCCCGTTGTAGGGAGTGCTCAGTTCTCTCATTTAGAGGTAGAGCCTGTTGACAATAATGGTTCTGTTTCTGGAAATACGTATCGAGTCTACGCCGTCATGGAAAGTGAAGGCGATGTCATTGATGCCATTTTTGGAGAGGCCGGAAAATCTCTTTACATCCGTTCAACAAAGCCGTTTTATCAGCATCCTAGAGGAGGAGAGTTGGCATCACAGGTGCAGCGATTCGATGTGGAAAATGATGCCACATTGGCTTTTGATACATGGGTGACAATCGGCTTGGAAGACAACTACATGAATTCATTGACGGGCTTCCTCATGGATTTTACAGAGTTTGAAAAGGGGAATGCCTTGGAAACGGACAACGGAGCGTGGTTTGTAACTCCGGACAAGCGTCAGGCTTTAGCGCCAGCTGACAAGCGTATTCTCGTTGCACAACTCACGTCTACCGGTCAAATTACCGGCATGATCAACATCCACGGCCGCACCAAAGCGACGCAAAAGGATGACGGTACCATTGAGGGAGGCAACATGATCCAAGCAGAAGGTGTGACCTTCAGCTGCGGACAGTAACTCTGAACATAGCCTAGTGCTGCTCTCCCTTGGGAGACGCTTCTTTGGAAGCAATAGAATCGTGCTCGAATTGTAAGGAAACGCTGTTGATACAGTAGCGCAGTCCATCCGGTGCAGGCCCGTCATTGAATAGATGGCCCAAATGCCCACCGCATGATTGACACAATAATTCTGTCCGAATCATTCCATGTTCACGATCGACACGTGTTCGGATATTGGAGGAATCCAAAGCCCCAAAAAAACTGGGCCAACCGCTTCCGCTCTCGTACTTCGTCTGACTGCTAAAAAGTGGCGACCCGCATCCTGCGCACTGATAGACTCCTCGTTCATGGTGGTCCCAAAACTCACCTGTAAAGGGCGGTTCAGTCCCACATTGTCTTAGAATGCGGTATTGTTCCGGTGAAAGTTCGGCGCTCCAATCGATGGAAGATGTTTGCGTTTCATCGTTTTTTGTGTCCTGCTGTGCGGATGTACAACCGGCAAAAAGAAGGGCGACGCAAAAACTCAACAGCATAAGTGGAGTGTGTTTCATGAAATCAGTTTGGGGCGAAGATGTTTCGCGGTTTTGGAGTCCTTGCAGTCTAGCAATGCTTGCGGTGTGCCTTGAAACACGCACGTACCTCCTGCATCACCGCCGCCGGGTCCCATGTCAATCAAATGGTCTGCATGTGCCATGACATCCAAGTGGTGTTCAATGACAATGAGCGTGTGTCCTTGGGCAAGCAAAGCGTGGAAGGTCGTCAACAACTTCTGCACGTCGTGGGCATGCAAGCCTGTTGTTGGTTCATCGAAAACAAATAACGTGTGCACTTGCCGGTCTCCACGCGAAAGAAAAGAGGCCAATTTGATGCGTTGGGCTTCACCGCCACTGAGGGTGTTGCTGCTTTGTCCCAAGGTGACATAACCAAGGCCAACTTCACACAGGGGTGTGAGCTTGGTGATGAGCCTTTTCTGTGCAGCAGGGACCTTCTTGGCAGTGGGGTCGGGGAGAAAAAACTCCATGGCATCGTCAACGGTCATCGCTAGTACCTCCGAAATGTTTTTCCCGTTCCATTGGACTTCCAGTACTTCATCTTTGAAACGCTTGCCATGGCAGGCATCGCATTGCAATTTTAGATCGGCCATAAATTGCATGCCAATGGTGACTTCGCCTTCGCCTTCGCAGGTGTCACAACGTCCTCCGGTGACATTGAAGCTAAAATGGGCAGGTTTGTAACCGCGTGCTTTCGCCGGGACCGAATCGGAAAACAAACTTCGAATTTCATCGAACGCTTTGACGTACGTCACCGGATTACTCCGCGATGATTTGCCGATCGGGTTCTGATCGATGTATTCAAGCGCTCCAATCGATTCAACTTTTCCTTCGAGGGATCCATATGCATTTTTCAATCCTCCCAATCCTTCCAGATGCTGGCGAATCAAGGGAACCAACACCCCATTGATCAAGGTGCTTTTTCCTGATCCGCTGACTCCCGTTACGGCGGTAAGTGCGTGCAAGGGGAAGTTGACATCAACTCCTGTGACGTTGTGCAGATGAGCGCCGCGCAGACCGATGTACTCTTTTGAGCGGCCAGTCCGTGTTGGAATACTGACACGTTGGCGCCCACTGAGATAGGCGGCGGTCCAAGAAGGGTGGTCGAGGTCGAGCGTGTCCAATTCGTGATGGCTCCCAGCGAAGACGACTCTGCCTCCATGTGTTCCTGCTTCAGGCCCCATGTCGATGAGGTGGTCAGCAGCTTTCATGATGTCCTCATCATGCTCCACAACGACCACGGTATTGCCCAAGTCGCGGAGTTTTTCTAAAATGGAAATCAGGCGGGCGGTGTCTTCTGGGTGAAGGCCAATGCTGGGCTCGTCCAGGATGTACGTACTTCCCACAAGGCTGCTCCCCAAGCAAGCGCTCAAGGCGATGCGTTGAGCTTCACCGCCACTCAACGTTTTACTGGAACGATCCAGAGTCAAATAGCCCAACCCAACATCGCATAGATAGGAGAGACGTTGTTCAATTTCTTGAAGCAGACGCTTGGCAATGGACCCCTCATTTTCGGTCAATTCAAGGGTGCGCATGTGATTCAAAGCTTGCTCTGATGTCAAACGCAATACATGGGTCAAATTGACGCCAGCTACATGGACATGCTGGGATGCGATTCCAAGACGAGTCCCATGGCAATCGGAGCAGATGGTTCTACCGCGATACCGGCTCAGCATCACGCGGAATTGAATCTTATAGCTCTTCTCCTCGAGGTAGGAGAAAAAGGCATGCAACCCCTTGAACCCGGGGCCGCCGTCCCACACAAGCTTTCGCTGGGCGTCAGAGAGCTTATTCCATGGCGTGTGAATGGGCAGGTCGGCCTTGTTGGCATTCAAGCATAGCCTTTCCTTCCATTTCCCCAGGCGATCTCCACGCCAACAAGCAACGGCATCTTCGAAGATGGACAGCCTCGGATCGGGAACCACACGTTCCGGATCGATTCCAATCACATGGCCAAAGCCCTCACACTTTTGGCACGCCCCGACCGGATTGTTGAACGTAAACAAGTCCGGGGTCGGCTCGATAAATGTCATGCCATCGCGTTCGAATCGATCGGAAAAAGAGTGTTGCTCTATGACTCCATCTTCAACAGTTACAATTTTGCATTCTCCTTCGCCTTCGAAAAAAGCGGTTTCAACGGAATCCATGACCCGAGCCTGAAATTCGTCATTTTCACGTTCTACGACGAGGCGATCGATTAGGAGCATCCAAGAATTGGGGGCGTTGGACAGGATGCCGTCTTGCTCGTCTGAGGCAAGGATGTCGTTGATGAGTTGCGGCTTTCCTGCGGTGTCGATGACGCGACTGAACCCTTGTTGAGTTAGGATTTCCAATTGCTGTGCCCACGTGCGCCCTTCTTTAAGTGAGAGGGGGGAAACCACCATGAAGCGGGTGCCTGTGGCGAGCCGCAAGGTGAAGTCAAGGACATCTTCGGGACGGTCTTTGCGGACCTCTTCACCTGAAATCGGAGAAATGGTACGTCCGATTCGAGCGTACAAGAGCCGCAAATGGTCATGGATCTCCGTGCGGGTAGCAACGGTCGATCGCGGTCCTCCCGAGGATGACCGCTGTTCAATAGCAATAGCCGGGGAGATGCCGTCGATGGAGTCAACGTCAGGCTTGTCAAGTCGCCCCAAAAACTGGCGGGCATAGCTGCTGAGGCTTTCTACGTAACGTCGTTGGCCTTCCGCATAGAGTGTGTCGAACGCGAGCGAGCTTTTTCCCGAACCCGACAAACCGGTAATCACCGTCCATTTCCGTTTGGGGATGGTGACGGAAACGTTTTGCAGGTTGTGCACTTTGGCACCTTTAATCTGAATGTCCATTCTCGTTTGTTAACACATCAAAGGTACCTGTGGTTTCATTTCATTGAAATTTAGTTGTATATTCACAATACACGAATCAAAAAGCACGCGATCGACACATTTTACGCTTCAAAGTAAGGCCCCAGAATTGACTGGGTTTTGTATTATCCTTAATTGCGTGAATCATGCGTGCATCACTGACGGACCGTCAATTGATCGATTTGTACCTCTCCGGTGACGAGAGGGCATTTGAGTCCTTGTTGAATAGACATCAACAACAGATCTATTCTAAAATTTACTTCATTGTTCGAGATGCAGATCTTGCCAATGACTTGTTTCAAGACACCTTTATTAAAGTGGTCAATACGTTGCGCAGCGGCAAGTACAACGAGGAAGGAAAGTTTCTTCCCTGGGTGATGCGCATTGCACACAATTTATCGATCGACCATTTCCGAAGGAATAAAAAGATGCGCATGGTGCGTGCCACAGATGAATTCAATGTGTTCGACACCCTTCACAGCGACGACCTGCACGCTGAGGATGCATTGGTCCAAGACCAAATTTATCATGACGTGCGGCACTTGGTGCAATTCTTACCAGAAGACCAGCAAAACGTGGTGGCCATGCGGATCGAACGGGACTTAAGTTTCCAGGAGATTGCGGATGAAACAGGGGTTTCAATCAATACTGCTTTGGGCCGTATGCGTTATGCGCTCATCAACTTAAGGAAGTTGGTGGATGACAATGGCGTGCAGCTTACAGCGCGCTAGGAACGTTAAATTCGATGTCAACACAATAGTCGAAAAGGATGAGCGTTTAGGGAGAGAATCAACTCTAAAACAAGAGCCCATGGCACATGTTACCCTCAGCGATTTGACTTCTGATTGGTGTGATGACACGATGAAAGCAGGCAGCCTAATGCCACGCCCGAGTGCGGTGCGGAACATCCTAGCGTATTCAGCTGGAACCCGCATGATTTCAACCGAACGTTTAGGATCGGTTTGCACCCCACTGAATTGAAGAATCAAATAATCGAGAAAAGCTGCCTCACAAGGGTGGCTTTTTTTTGTGCCTAAAAATCGAGTGCTTAGGACGTTGCCGTAATTCGCGAGCCGTTATGGGGCAGGCGAAACGATTTGAAACGTCGCTTCTCCTGCACTGCGTTCTTTCAACGCGTGCTCGATGATGGCATCGGTGGTGGACGAGCCTTTCTTGAGTTCGATGAGGTGTTCGATCTCTTCGAAATGAGAAATGGACTGTTCGGTAAACCCCCATCCCTTCAAGCTTCCATTTTCAATCAAAATGACGGCTTTCTCTTGGGGAGATCGACCATTTTCGATGATGGCGAAGTGCTCGTTTTGGGCACATCGGTCAAGGATTTCCTGCAAAGCACGGTTGTGGAAATCGGCAGTCTGGGAGCGCTGTGCTTGAGCGCCATCGGTTCCCAATCCCAACAATTCGGGGTCCAGTTGAAACTCCTGTGCGTTGGCGTGTAGCCACGATTTGGCATCTTCAGCGCGAAAGAAACATCGGACGGCATCGCGGGTGTGGCGTTGCTGTCGCAAGGAAAGCCGCATGTATCCCAACCGGTCCGTGTACGGGACAATCGCGGTGCGCATGGGAATTGATTTTTGAGCGCGGTTGTGAATGGGCCAATTTTCTCGAATCAATTCGTCTTCTAACAGCCGGGCGATCAGCGTTGAACCGGTCGATTCTGCTTCGATTTTATAGGTATCGCGCAAAAAGGCTTGTCTTCTGGCACTCGACATGCTTCCTCCAAAGTGTGTCCGGACGCGGTGTTTGACCTTGTGTGACATGCCAATGTAGATGGGTACGCCCGATTTATTTAAAAACCGATAGACGCCCGGCCCATTGGGGAGCTTTTCGAAATCATCCGATTGCACATGCTGCGGCAACCAGGATTCACGTTGGTTGCGCTGGAGCATGCGGTCCACCGTTTTGGAGGCTTCAGGCAAAGCCATCATGCGATGAAACAACTCCAATGTCGCGGCGCAATCCCCCATAGCGCGGTGGCGCGCGTCGTTTCCGATATCCAAATCACGGCACAGGTTGCCGAGGCTGTAACTTCCATGACCAGGCAACAGCTTACGAGCCATGCGGACTGTACACAGCTTGGGACTTTTCCAGGTTTGTCCGAGGAACTCATAGTGGCCTCGAATGAAGGAGTAGTCAAACCCAACGTTGTGCGCTACAAAAACAGCATCGCCCAACCACTCGCGAAGCTCGTCTGCGATTTGATGAAAGGGGGGGGCTTTGGCGACCATGTCGTCGTCAATTCCGGTCAGGCGCGTGATGTGAAGAGGGATCGGCGCGCCAGGGTCTACCAGGCTTTCCCAGCGCTCCAGCTCCTTGTTTCCATCACTGATGATGATGGCGATTTCGGTGATGCCATGGCCTTTGGCGTGGGAACCGGTGGTTTCTATGTCGACAAGAGCAAAGCGCATGGATGGTAAATCTCCACATTATTTGACGCTTCTCGCCATTTTTGAATCGCCTGAATGAAAAAAACAGGGTTGTAGCTTTGCGGCATGCACAGGAATCGAAGTTTCGCGCTGGTGATGGTAATCGGGTTGTTGGGGTGCTCTGAACCGCAACAAGACGCAGTGGGAACTGAAGCGTACCCCGCGGTGGTCGAACAGGTTTCTGTGATCCCCGCGGTTGTCCCTGAGGCATTGGCAACAATGCCAGAGGCTTACGCGAGCCTGACCAATGCCAATTGTGAGTCATTTTTGATGGATTGGCATGAAGAGCACCGCGATCGTTTTGTTCGGATGACCACGGATTGGGGAGAGATCGTTGTGGAGTTGTTTGATGATGTTCCCCTGCACGCAGCGAACATGCGTTACAAAGTGCACCGCGGGTATTACTCACCCACTGAGATGGTGCGGATTGTTCCTGAATTTGTGGTGCAAGGAGGCAATTCAGAAGAAGAACGTGCACAAGAATTGCGCTGGCTCATTGGCAAGCATACGTTGCCGTCTGAATTCCGAAAGGATCGCCTGCATTATCGGGGAGCGTTGGCCATGGGCCGCACGTACCAGGGAAATCCAGACAAGCGTTCGTCTTCTTATGACTTTTATGTGGTGGTCGGTAGGAAAGTGTCTACAGTGGAACTTTCGCAACTTGAAAACGAAAAAGGTCGGACCTATACGGCGGCTCAAAAGGCACGCTACAAGAAGGAGGGGGGAGCACCTCACTTGGATGGGGAGCACACGGTATTTGGCCGCATGGTGTCGGGTTGGGATGTGCTCGATACGTTGGCCGCGCTGCCAACCGACAACAGCGATTGGCCCCTCAATCGTGTGGAGGTCCGTATGGAATTGGAGCCTTGATTCAGCCTGTTCCTGCTTCCTGTCGTAAATTCGAGCGAGATGATGCAAGTGTATACTGTGAAAACGGCCTTTCGTGTAATTTGCTTAGCAGTTGCAGGCATGGCGACTGCTGCCCAAGCGCAAGACTGGGACGATTGGGATGACCTCGATGATGCGTATGTGCCTGCCCGTAAGGGGATTGAATTCGCTTTGAATTTTGGTATTTATCAGGGGAATCATAAAGCAGCCAATGCCTTTTACAATGGGTATGCAGGTGAATACTATGACCTCGGAGACAATACCGCCAACATCATGACCATTGAGCAGCGATTGGGGCTGGACAATCCCAATAGCCAGGTGTGGAGTCAGGTGATGAGCTCGATTGGATTGGAAGCCGGAGAATTCAAATACATAGAATATCCAGGGCTTTATGGGATGCGCTACACACCCGGCACGTTGATGGGGTTGCAAACGCTTTTTTTCTTCAATCCTGAGAGCGCCTTTGTATTGCATGTTGATGCGATCAACGGGTTGAAATCGCAAGGAGGCTGGAACATCGTTTCGTCAGATGTGGACACCGGTCAGGGGTCTGAACGAAGAACGACCTACGGTATTTTCAGTGAAGAAAACCGATTCCAACTGTCGTTGGGATACCGGTCAGCAGCCTATATTACAGATGAGGTAAGTTGGGTCTTTGAATTGGGAGGCAGTATATTAGCTACTCAATTAGAAAACAATTACGTGCGGATTCTTAACAGCAATTACCAGCTGTTGACGGCTCAAGTTGGGAATCAATTTACAGGACCAACTTCGAACCTCACATCCACAGGCTATGGCGCTTATGTGGCGCTCGGAGTGGAGTTGTTTTTTGCTGAAGGTGGCAATTTGATGCTCACAATTCGGGGCAGTCGAGACCAGGTTAAAATGGGCAGCTATGAGGCCAATTTGATGCACGGGGCCCTGTACCTCACGTGGGTAATCCCACCTCAATTAGGGAACTTCGTTCGAGCGAAATTCTAACGCTTTATCTCCACTTCTTGTCCAAGCGAGCGAGCGAGCGCTCAACGCACAGTCGCAGCGGAAGGCTTTCCTGTCCCACGGTGGAGTTCAGCTGCATCATGGCTTCTGTGACAGACGTGCATTCCGTCTTGTGTACAATGCGGAAGGAGGTCAGTTGAATGGCTGTGTAATGGATTCCCAATGGAAGGGAGGTGTCATACATCAAATCCATGCCCAACTGCAGCAATTCAACCCGCTGTGTGTCGGTTTCCGTATCGGACCAAAGAGGACTCCCCAAAATCTTCAACACTTCGCGAAGAACAGACGGGTCCTCGGTGTG
>Ga0209631_10000708_pt1 | contig 44826 bp, 41 predicted proteins | sample COG_08_FD_184752 | JGI IMG/M metagenome (GOLD analysis project Ga0209631, IMG submission 184752) | Pelagic Microbial community sample from North Sea - COGITO 998_met_08 (SPAdes) (version 2) | ecosystem: Environmental > Aquatic > Marine > Neritic zone/Coastal water | place: Helgoland, sampling... | reverse complement strand
TCCTAATAACAAAAATGGTGAGTTGTTTTTTAATTTCTCAACATAAATAAGAAATATTGAAAGAGTAGGGGAACACCTCATTTCAGTGCTCTTTTTGTCCCCCTGGTGTCCCCCTAGCAGTCTTAAAAAGAAACAAGGGCCTAGCAATTAACTGCTAAGCCCTTGATAAATATGGTGCCGACACCAGGATTTGAACCCGGGACCCCCTGATTACAAATCAGGTGCTCTACCAACTGAGCTATATCGGCTTTATTGTCTAAGTGCCATAAGTTGTAAAAAATTTAAATCCCTGTATCGCATGAACTAGGGCTTAGGAAAACCAATTTTTACTATAGCGAGTCTGTTCCTGTAAGCCAAAATGAAGATTTATGCATAGGTGTTTGCCGAAGAACCTTACCAAGGCCGACTATTCGACGCTATCACCAATTGCTCCTAGAGCCTTTGGTATTGGCTCATTATTCTGCATTAGTTTCCAGCGACTAGGCCAATCCTTTACCAGCGGGGCAACATCATAAATGTTGTGCTTTTTGAGAAAAAGGTTGTGAGAAACCAGAGTACCAGCCTGCCATAAGTGCATCATCATGCCTGGAGGTTCATCCGTTACCACCGGAGAACCTTCAACTTGAATATTTAAACCAACTGAATAGCAAGTCGTAGGAGCGACAGTGACGGGAACACCAGAAAATGTGGCGTGGATGGTCCTATGTAAATGTCCTGATATAATTCCGACAACTTGATTGTGGTCGTTTAGTACTTTTGCTAAACGCTCAAGGCCGTCGAGAACACCAAGTCTGTCCATCCACCAGATGCCTGTTTCAAAGGGTGGATGGTGCATGAATATAAGGGTTGGTTTATCGGGCATTTCAGAGAGAGTTTGGTCCAACCAAGAAGCTCTTTCTTGTGGTATTGCCCCGTGATGGTGCCCGAGGACTGTGGTGTCAAGGGAGACTAGCCTAAGTTGGTAATCTTCAATAACAGTTCGAACATAATTATAACCATTATCTTCAAGACCATATTTACCTGAAAAGGCATCAAGTAATGGCCTACGCTCGTCATGATTTCCTGGTATTAAGTAGAGTGGCACCTCAAGTGGTTCAAGAAGATCTGTAAGGGTCTCATATTGTTCAGGAGACCCAGAGGCTGTTAAATCACCTGTTGCTAAAACGATATCTGGTCGCGGTGAAAGTTCGTTTATGCGGGCAATTGCGAGCGCAATATTTTTATTGTTGTCGCACCCTAATTTGGCTTCCATACCAGCTGCTGTACAGTGTAAATCAGTTATTTGGGCAATGAGCATTGTAGGACCTTTCGGTATAGAAGCCGCAAGGAAAACTATAAGTTTATTTAGTTTTTATTCAATTTAGGCTGGCTCTATCTTAAAACAAAGAGAGTTTATTCATATTATCTGAGCATTTGTTTTTTTGCTCTCTGCAAACCAAGTGCTAGGGTAAAATATTTTACCTCAGAGATCTTGGTAAAATGTAGCAACTGATACTTTAATTAAGGTGTTACAGAATATCTACTTACTTGTATTCGGAAACTAATAATGGCGAAATCTTAGTGTAAAAAAACTTCCTATGGAGGCTTTACCAAAGCGTTAGCCGTGGCAAAGCCTCCGAGGAAGAAAAAAAGAACTTTTTTCTACAGATCAAGCATTACTTCGGCAGCATATCGCCGATTTCTTCTTGCAACTCAGCCTGAAGTTTCTTCATGTCTGTATGGTCACCCAACAGAATTCCCTCCATGGCATCATAGAGTACCTGAGTCACAGCCAAGCCCTTATCACCAGGATAAGCCTGCCACTCACGCAGCAAACCTGCCTGACGAACGGCCGTTTGCTTGTTTGGATTTGCAGCATAGAAATCCTTAAGGATAATATCGTTTGCTGCTTTGTTTGGAGGCATGTAGCCAGTTGTTTCAGCAACAGCTGCAGCGCCTAGTCCAGAGGTGATGTACTTAAGGAAAGTCCAAGCTGCTGCCCGAACTTTTGGATCTTTGGACTGAGAAACCATCAGTGCAGAGTTACCACCAGCTGGCAGTCCCAAGGGTCCTGCTTTAAAACCAGGGAACTCATAAGTTTTAAGTTCAAAGTCACCTTTAGCACGCTCAACAGCACCAAGTGCCGATGTGGACCAGTACATCATGGCGATTTCACCAGCAGAGAAGGACTTAAGAGCAGCTTTCCACTTAAGGTTCTTCATCTTGCAGCCGTCAAAAATAGCCTTCATTTGCTCAAGTGCTTTAAGGCCAGCTGAACCACCAAGGTTGATCTTTCCACCTTTTATAGTTGGTGTATCTTGAGACCACATCAAGGCTTGTAAGAACCAGTTACCAGTGATGTTCCATCCCCAGAAGATTGGGTTTTTAATTCCACCTGCACGTAATTTCTTACAAGTGCTAATAACTTCACCCCAGTTGGATGGTAATTTGCTAACTCCAGCTTTCTTCATCAGGTCCATGTTGTAGTAACCAACAGGAAGGGAAACTGAAAATGGAAGTCCATAAACTTTTCCATCGAAAGTTCCAAGATCAAGCATTGCCTTGTGATAACCGTCTTTTGCAAAGTTTGCTTCTTTGGCAATAAAAGGCTCTAAAGACTGAGCAATACCCTTTTCCACAAATATAGCCTGACGATTCAAGCCTTGCATGGTTACATCGGGCAGACTGTTGGAGACAGCCTCACGTAAGACCACCTGTGTAGCGTCCTCGTAATCGTCATAGGTGGCCCGGAACTTGACCTTGATGTTAGGATGATCTTTTTCAAAGCTCTTCATGATTTTAGTATAAGTAGTATCAAAAAGGTGTGCGTACGGATATCCAAATTCAATTGTGACAGCATGACCGCCCGCTTGTGAAGAGGTTGCTGCAAACAACGACATGGAAGCAGCAGCTATGACAGCAAAGATACGTTTCATAGTTAACTCCTAGGTTAAAGTTTCTGTTGCCAAGGACCGCCCTAGCAACCTTTTGGGTCTTGTTTTGGCTAAGCAACAATAATTTGTTGCTTATACCCCCCGTGCGGCCACGGTTATTTTATATCTGATATGATTATTTCATACCCGATAATGTAATTCCTTCAATAAACTTTCGTTGAGCCAACAAAAAAGCAACGATCAATGGCGTTACTATTATAGTAGCCGTAGCCATCATAGGCCCATAAACATCTCCATCACTGTCACCTTTGAACATGCGCAATCCTAAAGGAGGTGTGAAATAATTACGATCAGAAGTCACGGCTATGCGTGGCCAGAAATAGTCGTTCCAGTGTGCCACTACTGAGAAAATAGCAAAAGCCATTAATGCTGGGATGGCGCAAGGCAACATGACTTTCCAGACGATGGAAAACTCACTCATCCCATCAATTCGCGCTGCATCAATAAGATCATCAGGTATTGTCATAAAAAACTGACGCATGAGAAATATGCCAAAAACTGAAATTGTCCACGGAATAATCAGTGCTGCATAACTATTAATAAGCCCAACTTTAGACAACATAATATAGAGTGGCAAAGCAATGGCGTGCACTGGTATTAGCAAACAGAACAAGACTAGCATAAACACGGCGTCTCGCCCCCAAAATTTCAACTTGGCTAGGGCATACGCACAAGGCAGAGCTATGAGAACCTGAATGATAAAAATGGATACTGTTACAAAAACACCATTAAGCATGTAGCGAACTAGTGGCGCTTTCGTAAAGGCACTTTGATAGTTAAATACAACAGGAGTTTTGGTGCAGGACTGTTTTAATTCTTCGGAGGGACGAACACCACTTGGATTGTTTGCTTTAACGCACCACTCATCAACCATTGGCTTTTGGTCTCCAAAAAAACCACCTGTGTTGGTCTCAATCTCATGGGGAGATTTCATGGAGTAGCTCAACATTGCATAGAAAGGCAGGATAACAATCAGCGCACCAATTATAAGTATCGTATGTCTAAGGGCTTGAGTGGCAGAAAAATTATTTATCATGAATAGTGTACCCTTTTTTCCACTAGGTAACGCTGAGTAAAAGTAATTATAAGGACGAACCCAAGGAAAACGACAGTAATGGCAGAACCAAAACCAACAAGGTTTTCTTTAACAGCTTTTTCGAAAATAGCGTACATCATCACGTAAGTTGACTTAGCTGGTCCACCCCAGGTTAAAGCCTCGACTGTATCAAATACCTTAAATGAATTGATTGATGTAATTGTCACCACAAAAATTGTTGTTGGTCCAAGCATTGGCCATGTTACCAAACGGAATTGGTCCCAGCCATTGGTAACTCCATCAATAGCTGCTGCGTGGTATAGTTCTCTTGGAACACCCGTCAAACCGGCTAAATAAAGCACCATGTTAAAACCGAAGGCCTGCCATATTCCTATGAAACAAATAACTGGCATGGTGTAATCCCTATCCCCAATCCAGTTAGGAAATTCGTCGGCACAACTAGTCGCGTACCAACTTTGTGAGCCATCTACAAACGGTATCCATCCAAAGCTAAAAAAAGTTTCAACCCCCGAACCACAACCAAGACTGAGAAAGTCATTGATGATTCCAACAGTTGGGTGTAACGCCAAATCCCAAACTAGGGCCATAGCAAGCAGCGCTGCCATCACTGGGAGAAAATAAATGGTCTTGTAAATTTCACCTAATCGGCCAACTGAATTAATGAGCATTGCAGCTCCAAGACCTAAGCCAATTGATACTGGGACCACTACAACAACATAGGTAACGGTTGCCCAGATCATTTTTTGATAACTTGAGCGACCAAATATAACTTCGTAATTTTTGCTACCAAGCCAGTTCATGTCCGGATTACCAAGGCTGTAATCAGTAAAGGAAAGACCGGCTGCAACAAAAATAGGTACCAATAAAATTATAAACATCAAGGTCACAGCAGGGAAACAAAACAAATAGCTTACCCACTTTGCACGATTTTCAGCCCGCTTTAAACTGGAGTTTACATGGGGAGCACTGACGGTTGCTGCTACTTCTTCTTTCACGCCACCACCTCATTACTAGTGGCGATGCGTTGGCCATCGTTGTCAAAAATAAGTACATTTTTTGAGCTAATTTTGACGGAGGCTTCATGGCCCGTTGTGAACTGGTCAATGGCCGATGCATCCATTCGGGAGATAACTCTTTCCCCACTGTCTAACTCAACATGAAAGTACGCCTCTGAACCCAAATTTTCATGGTGCACAATGCGGCAGGCTAATCCAGGAAAGTCTTTAGACTCTAGGGTAACTGACTCAGGGCGAACCCCAACTTGAATTTCACTATTTTTGACAGTTGATATCACGCCTGCCAGAGCCATTTTTCCAATATTTACTTCTCCCGTCTGACCTGCTTGGGCTGGGAGTATATTTATTTTGGGACTGCCAATGAACTCTGCAACTCGAATATCTACTGGATTTGCATAAATATTTCTTGGCGTGTCAACTTGGAGTAAGTCACCATCCATCATTACTGCGACACGGTCAGCCATGGTCATTGCTTCTGCTTGGTCGTGTGTAACGTAAATAAAAGTGGATTCCAATCGGCGGTGTAATTCAGCTATTTCAGCACGCATGTGTACCCGCCGTTCAGCATCAAGATTGGACAAAGGTTCATCCATGAGGAATGCTTGAGGATGCCTAACCATGGCTCTGCCAACAGCAACTCGTTGGCGCTGACCACCAGAAAGTTGGCCAGGTTTGCGATTAAGTAGTTCCTCAATACCTAGCATTTCGGTTACTTCATCTACATCCTTTTTGATACTTGATTGAGCAGCTTTTGCGCCGGGAATGAATTGTCCGATAAGTGGAAAACGTTGAAGAAAGTTTAATCGGCGCATACGGAGGGGTACACTAATATTCTCGGCAACAGACAGGTGTGGATATAAGGCATATGACTGAAAGACCATAGCAATGTCACGAAGGCTTGCATGCAAATTATCTACAGTGTTGTCTCCAATCTTAATGCTTCCACTATTCTGGGTATCAAGCCCAGCAATTATTCTTAAGAGAGTTGATTTTCCACAACCAGAAGGACCAACTAGAACAATAAACTCACCGTCTTGAATGTCTATTGAAACTTTTTTTAGAACTTCCGTAGTTCCAAAAGACTTGTCAATATTTTGTATTGTAACGCTGGCCATTAAAAAATCCCCCAATTATCAATGTGCTGAACAATCAATCTGGCCATGAAAAATTTCAAACACAAAGTACGTTTCTTAATTTTTTTTTAACATTATTATTAATTGGATACAACCATGCCCCCAAAAAAGTTGCATTGTGAATTAAATAATTCTTACGAAGACTATAGTTTTTTCTTATGAACAATCATTTTTTTGCTGGAAAGATGTTGCTAAGTGTAATTTTTCACAAAGTGATAGTTCGTGAATTATAAGTTAGGTATTTTATTTCTGGTTGATTTTTTTAAATTTTTCACTGTTTTTTTAAATATTTAAAAAAAAATTGTTACATATTAAGTTCATCTGTTTTTCTTATGGGGCAATTAAGAATATTGTATTTTGTTTGTGAATGAAGGCCAAGCTAAGATTGTATTGTTTTTATAAAACTTTTTTTTGTTAAAGGTTCAAATTGACTTACGCAACGCTCAAACAACATTATTTTTCAATATAACCGTCAATAATCCTATGAAATTTTTTTACTGAATTCACAGATGGGGATGATTCATGTATTCATTAATTCCAGACTTTTCTGAGGTGCCACTAAAGCAACATTATCCGTCCATGGAAGCGTCGTCACCTACTCCTGAGGCGGAGTACGATTACAAAACTTGTTTCAACGATGGATTTGACGCATGGGGAAAAGTTCTTGATGGAACAGGTTCAAGTTTTGCTCCTTTTAACGCCCAAATGTCAGAATTTTCCATGGGTTACCAAGGCCTCAATGCAAAGCACTTTTTTACCGACCCAGAGCTATTCGTTAATGGTTGTCTCCATGCCAGTGCAGAATTATCATTTGATACTCCCGATTTAATTTGGGATGTTTACGATATCGAGTGCGAGGCTAATGGCGGTGATATGTCATGGTTTGATGAATTGTCACCAGCCATTAACAACACCCGCCCACTAATCAAAACTGAAAAAGATCTGGCAAAACTAACACCACCTGACCCAGAAAAAGATGGACGCATGCCTTTCGTTCGAGATGTTTTGCAATTGTTTCATGAAAAAACTGGGCGACAACCTACCATTCGTTTCTGTGGCCCCCTCACTTGTGTTTCTCAGTACATGCAATTTGAGCAGATGATTTTGCAAATGAATGAAAATCCTGATTTTGTTCACAAAGTTTTCCGTTACGTTGTTGAAGAAGTTCAAGCACCGTACATCAACATGTTATTTAAAGCCTTTCCTGATGCTGGCACAAATGGATCTGACGCTATCGGTTCTTTGCCCTTCATTAGTGAGGAAATACTCGATGAGTACTCCATTCCCAATATTTTAAAACTTAGAGACCTCACCGGACAAAATCCTAAACTTCAAGTTGATAATTGGTGGGGAGACTCGTTCTCAGAAGATACAGAAAAATTTTGGGGAAAGAAATTAGAGGTTACGCCAAGATATCTAAAGGTGCAGGATCCAGACCTTTATCAAGTGGGTGCTGTTAAAGCACGAGAGTGGGCAACAGAAACTGGTACACCCCTCGTATTTGGAGTTGACAATCATGTCATGCAAGAGGGTCCGGAGGAAGAAATTGTCAGGCGCATTCATGAATACTTTGAGGTTGGAACTTCGGGTCCACAAGGTGATAAATTTGCCCTGTATTTATGCAATCTGAGCTCTGAAACTCCATTTGAACATGCAAAAATGGCACTTGATGCCATTCGCAGCTGGCGAGCAGGTGATCGCCCCTATGAGGGCGAGATCCGAAGTGGAGGAGCACATGATTCTGTTGCTCGATCTGGTGAAAAGGGTCGCTGGATGGGGATTGGCGATGCTGTTGCTGATAGGGCCACCCTGGAAGCTGAGGCCAAAGAGGGTAAAAAACAAATTTTCTCGGATATTTATACATCGGTCATGGAATACAGGGACGATGATTGTGCTGCACTCTGCCAAGAAGCATTAGATAGTGGTGAAACATGTGCTAATATTCTCGACGAAGGCTTGATTGCCGCTATGGATACGATAGGTGATTTGTTTGCCAGTGGTGAAATTTTTGTTCCAGAAATGTTAATTTCTGCCCGTGCTATGAAGGCTGGTCTTGAAGTTTTGCGTCCTATCATGACAGCTAACGAGGAACCACCTAAAGGTACTGTTCTAATGGCCACTGTACAAGGTGACCTTCACGATATTGGAAAAAATTTAGTTTGTATGATGCTTGAAGGTGCTGGCTTTGAGATTGTTGACCTCGGTGTAAATACCGACCCTAAAGACATTATTAAGCAAGCAGAGGAAGTAAAAGCGGATGTTGTTGGTTTATCTGCGCTCTTGACAACTTCAATGCCTTTTATGAAAAAAACTGTCAATGCTTTCAAGGATGAAGGTAAATCATTTCCTATTATTTGTGGTGGAGCACCAGTAACTCGATCATTCGCGGAAGAAATCGGCGCCTTTGGATATGCTGACAACGCCGCCGAGGCTGTTACATTGTGCAAGTCTATTGTTGCAGAAAAACGTGATAATGCAATTTCTTAGTTGTTTTTATTAATCTAATTTAGCAAGACTTGTTTTCAGTGCGTGTGCCAGTGGCAACTTGGTTAAGTCGTTTTTTGCAGGCTTGAACGAAGGCTTCTGCTAACTGACTGCGCCGAAATCCTTTTAGAGTTGCTATTACTAAATTGACACGCGGGGCTACTTCTTTTATTTCGATGTCTACTAGAGAACTACCATCATAAGAATGCGTGTTTTTTATTTTTACTAACCCTAATGAGTAACCACTTCCGGTAGCTAGCATGCCTCGGACCATTTCATTGGTTGTCGGACGGTGTGAGATTTTTGGTTTGAGACCATGCATACCAAAATAGTATTGAAAATATTCACGATAACCCGGTGAGTCCATGGAAATAAGCGGCTCGTCTTCGAGCTCCTTTAGTGATATCAACTTTTTTTGCGCCAATGGATTTTTGGCAGATACCACTACGAAAGGGGCTAGTTCGGTAATTAATTCGTGATCAATGTCGCTATCGGGGTATATATCGTAAGTTAAGCCAAGGTCTGCGGTGCCGTCCTTCAACCATTTAGCAATCTGTTCCATGTTTCCCTCATGCAGACCAAACTCTATGTCTGGGTGGTCTTTAGCAAGATACTGCATTAAGTTTGGAACAAGTAATGGCGCCGGCGCCGCATAACAAGCCAACTCAAGTCGTCCAGCTAAATGGTCGTCTTCAGTTTCATTAAACAAATTTTCAAAATCGTTGGCACTGCCGAGGAGTTCTCGAGCTCGAGTAACAAATTGACGCCCAGAGGGCGTCAAACCAAGCCCTTGTGACGGGTTGCGAACAAACAGTCTGATCTTAAACTCTTCTTCAAAACCCCGTATTGCTGCGCTTATAGCTGGTTGTGATACTCGTAACTGTCTGGAAGCCTGAGTTATACTTCCTAGCCTCGCAGCTTCAACTATATATTTTAAATGTCGTAGATTATGCATTAGTTCATCAGGATAAATTATAATTTTTATTTATATCAGAAAAAAAAATTAAGAAACAATAGTTGATCGAAGTCGATAGTATAAAAACTGTGCTTAAAAAAATGAAATAAAGAGAATTAATACAAGAAAATCACGTTATAAAAGTCTAGCATTTTACATAAGTTAGCGAGAGGAAAGATCAATTTTTTTGGACCTGAGCAAAAGCCGCCCATTCAAAGCAAGGCAGAATCAACGTGCCTTAGCGAACAACCACCGCAAAGCATAGGTGCCTATTATAGCAGCCGCAAGCTGAGCAACAATAAAACCAAAGGCGTGTTCAGGAAAAATGCCTGAAAAGGTATTTGTGAAGGACCTTGCAATGGTCACCGCTGGATTGGCAAAGCTGGTTGAGGCAGTAAACCAATAAGCGGCTGTGATATATAGGCCCACCATTGTTGGCACAGCCTTTTCCTGCCATCGTAATGTACCAAAGATTGTTGCTAATAAACCAAAGGTAGCCACAAACTCTGACCCCCATTGTGCCAAGCCTGTCCGTAACCTTTCTGACTCTTGGAAAAGATCGAGTTCAAACATGAAATGCGCAAGAAGTGCGCCACAAATTGCGCCCACAATCTGAACCAAAATGTAGGCCAAAGCTAACTTTGGCAGGATCTCGCCGCGAAGTAAAAAGGCTATAGTCACTGCTGGGTTAAGGTGTGCACCCGAAATTGGACCAAGGACGGTAATAAGAACAACAAGAATAGCACCTGTTGGAATCGTATTACCAAGTAGTGCTATTGCCATATTCCCGCCAGAAAGATTTTCCGCCATAATTCCTGAACCGATGACAGTGGCAAGTAAAAACATTGTGCCGAGCCATTCACTGACAAGGGAGCGATAAAAATTTCTCATGATGAATCCATATTAACGATCCCAAGAAGTGCAGCATATAAAAACATCTTGTTTAAATTATTTAGGGCCAGCGAAACCCCACTCTACTTAATTTTATTCAGAGTTTAGGTGCAATTCAAACCGCAATCAAGTGTCGCGCAATGTATAGTTGGCCCTTGCTTAAGTCATTGATCAATATTGCAAATATTGTACTGCTGTTAGCAGCAATTCGGGTCAATGGCACTCGGTGATGTTGAGGCGTATCTGAGACGTTGAGAAGCGTGAAACGATAGAGACGGCCAATGTTCCGTAAGAATATCAATTTTATAGGTGGCATGCATTAAATTTATGTATTGCTATACTGTCTGAGGTTCTATTCGTTTATATCCATTAGTTATGGAGTCTTTATTCTGTATTCAGAACAATTTTTTAGTATTGCTTCTTGAGACAGAACTCTGTGGCATAATTAATTCAGTTTATGTAGATATTTTTTGTTATTTATAAAGCTCTTTTGGGTCCACCTTTGGATCTGAAATTATGGAGACTTCTCCATCACGCACTGCATTAAAGAAACAGTTGCGCCTTCCTGTATGGCAGGCAACACCTTTTTGATCGACCAGCATTAATATAGTATCTGCATCACAGTCCCAGCGAAACTCTCTAAGTACCTGTTCTTGGCCAGAACTTTCACCTTTGCGCCAAAGTTTTTGGCGAGAGCGTGAGTAATAACAAACCCGGCCCGATGACAAAGTCTCGGTAATCGCCTCACGATTCATCCAAGCCATCATAAGAACTTCCCCGCTATCGTGTTGCTGGGCAATTGCAGGAATCAAACCGTCATCATTGAATTTTAGGTCAAAAATTAGAGGGTCCATTTTGTCTGATTCACGCATGGCTTATAAATCCTTTTAAACTTTTTCAGTTCATCCAGCTTTGTTAGAAAAACTGCTTTGCACACAAAGATTTTTTTTAACTAGCATGATTATTTGTGATTTTTTTGCAAGTGCAAGAATACGTTTCTTCATAATAAAACTCGAGGGCTGGCCCACTCAAGATGATTAAATCAGCCTAATACAGAATGCGCTTCGGATAGACGAAGGCCATAATTATGGGGGGATCTATTTCCTTTAACAATTAGGCTTGGTTCGCCAGCACCCTCCATTAATCCAGCCACAAGAGGGTGAACTGGTTTAATTGACACAGCTACAGACATTGCTGAGAAAGCTTGTGTCGTTGTGGTTAAATTAATTAAGCTAGGTACGAATAAACATGGAAATAAAAGATTTCGAAAAGGCGTATAGTTGTTCAGCAAAAAACATAGTAGGATTATTGATATATTATAACAATAACTTTCGCATTATGTTTAAGGTTTTAGAGTAATGTTTCAAAGTAAAAAGCACAATCATGGACACTGCATAAAAAGTGCCATGAAAATAGCAATTGATTTGTGTGCAGAGCGTGGTGTTCGCTTGACTGCTTTGCGTAGTCTTGTACTTGAATTGATATTGCAGAGCCACCAGCCTGTGGGGGCTTATGAGTTGCTTGATATATTAAAAAATGAACGGCGCAATGCTCAGCCGCCAACGGTCTATAGAGCCCTCAATTTTTTACTTGATCTAGGCTTGATTCATCGGATCGAAAGTTTGAACGCCTATGTTGGATGTGACGCACCCCATACGAATCATTATGCACAGTTTTTGATATGTAATGGTTGTGGAGCGGCGGCAGAAATTTCGGACGTCCGGCTTGACAAGGCTATCAATGCACTTGCAAAAGATGCAAAATTTACAGTCAATCATCGTTCAATTGAGGTTGAAGGACAGTGTCCCAATTGCCAGGCATCTTAATCCAGGCCAACGCCATTGATATGTCTTTTTTATGAGCCAACAGATGCTTAGTAATAGTGATGCCAAGTTTGCTGAAGGCTAAATTGTTACTCTTATTGGACCTAATGGTGCTGGTAAAACAACCATGGTGCGTATCATTTTAGGATTGCAGGCACCAGACAAGGGGACAGTTATCCGAAGTCCGTTGCCACTGTAGCTGAGCGGCTGGGTCCTTTTGTAGTGTGGCAGTGCATGTGTAGCAGTTATTTTAATATTCATGTGGCGGCCTTTGTTATCGTCTACAGTTCATGAAGAACTATCCGTTGTCGATGGTTTGCCGGTCAACACCATTCTCCTAGTTTATGTGCTAGTGCTTGCTGGGGTGGTTGCACTTGCGGTGAAAGTAGTAGGCATTCTTTTAGTGATCCCACTTTTAATAATTCCTGCCGCAGCTGCCAGGCCACTTGGCTGTAGGCCTAAAAATATGGGCATACTAGCAAGTGTTTGTGGCTTTCTATCAGTTGTTGGAGGATCATGGGGATCAGCTAATTTTGAACCCCATCTGGATCTTCAATCGTGCTTACTACTTTGGTTCTGTTTTTGGCAGCAAGATTATTTGCCAGCTTTAAGCGTTTAGTCTGATAAATCCAGCCTCAAGATCATCAATCATATCCTCAACAGCCTCTAGTCCAGCATGGACGCGAATGAGCTGTCCAAGCTTCCATGGTTGTGCTGACCTTGGAGGATGTGTGTAATAAGGAATTATAAGGCTCTCAAATCCCCCCCAGCTATATCCTATTTTAAACAACTGCATATGATCAATCATTGCGGAAATATGGGTTTTGTTAAAGTTACTTTTGAGAACAAAACTAAAAAGGCCTGAAGACCCTGTGAAATCGCGTTTCCAAATTTCATGGCCAGAGCAAGATGAAAGGGCGGGGTGAAGGACACGCTCCACTTCTGGGCGATTACTCAGCCAGCTGGCTAATTTGAGCGCGTTCTTCTCATGTATCGGTAGACGGGCATGCAGAGTTCGTAACCCCCTAAGGGCGAGGTAGCAGTCATCCGGTGCGGCACCATATCCAAGGTCACGGACAGAATCTCTGATATTTGTGTTGTCAATATCGTTCATGGCTATGGTGCCTAGCATGACGTCTGAATGACCACTTATATATTTTGTTACAGCCTGCACTGATACGTCGATGTTAAATTTTGAAGCAGAGAAAAAAACCCCTCCGCTCCATGTATTATCAAGAATGACTTTGGCACCACCTGCGTGCGCTTCTTTGACAATGGCTGGCATATCCTGAACTTCAAAAGTGAGTGATCCCGGTGACTCAGCAAAAATAACTTTTGTTTCAGGGCGTATTAATTCTTTGATGGCTGCTCCAACTGTAGGTTCATAATAAGTTGTTTTAATGCCAAAGCGTTTCAACATGCCATCACAAAAGCGGCGGGTCGGACCGTAAACACTATCGACCATTAACAGGTGATCGCCTTGAACAAGAAAAGCTAGTAAAGCAGCAACAATGGCAGCTGAGCCTGAAGGCACAGCAATTGTTTGTGTGTATCCTTCAAGTTCCCCTACAGCTTCTTGCAGAGCAAATGTAGTGGGTGTTCCATTAAGGCCGTAATAGACACTGTCGTAGCGATTTGCCGTCGCCCAGTCTAATGCAGCGACTGACGGAAAAAGAACGGTTGACGCATGATAAACGGGTGGGTTTACAATACCGAAGTTGGCTTCTGGATTGCGCCCTGCATTTATAACTTTTGTTTCCTTTTTCACTTTTTGTATAACTCCAGAGATGGAACGAATAACTGTTGCAATTATAAAATTTTCTTAAAACAATGCTTGAGAAATGAAAAAGATGATAGAATTTTTAACAAAAAATATGCTCCAGCTCTTGAAGAAAGTAACATCAGATTTTCCTTAGCACTTGAGATATCTGATGTTTTCATGCTACGGCTGTATTACTTGAATGTTTCTATCTTTCCTATAGTCTAAAAAAGGTAAGGATAATTCACTTTAAAAAAAAGAACTACACATAAACAATTAAAACATACCCTAGGGAGAGTTTAAATGAAGGACCTAATAGTAGGTATAGTAGCGCTAGCAATTGGTGTTGCTGCAGGTTACATGATGAATGATAAAGGAACGCAAGTTGCAAGCCTTGAAGAGGAAAATGCAGGACTTAAATCTCAGTTAGCAGCTCCAGCCAAGACTGGTGGACAGACTATTGCCAATGTAAAGAAAAAAGGTTTTGTTCAATGCGGAGTAAGTCAGGGTGTTCCCGGTTTTTCTAACCCAGATGCTAGCGACAACTGGACAGGTATAGATGTCGACGTTTGTCGTGCAGTTGCAGCAGCTGTTCTTGGAGATGCCACAAAAGTTAAGTTTTCCCCACTGACAGCCAAAGAGCGTTTCACAGCCCTACAATCTGGTGAAATTGACATTCTATCACGAAATACGACTTGGACTGCTACTCGTGACTCAGCACTGGGTGTTAACTTTGCGGGTGTAAACTACTACGATGGTCAAGGTTTTATGGTACGTAAGTCTCTGGGCGTTAAAGGTGCAATGGAGCTTGGCGGTGCAGCTGTTTGCACTAATCTTGGTACTACTACTGAACTTAATGTTGCTGACTTCTTCCGTGCAAACAACATGAAATACAAACTAGTTGCCTTTGAGAAAGCAGATGAAGTTGTTGCTGCTTACGATGCTGGTCGTTGTGATGTTTATACAACTGATCAATCTGCGCTTGCTGCTCAACGCATCAAGTTAAGTGCACCTGATGATCACATGGTTTTGCCAGAAGTGATTTCAAAGGAGCCTCTTGGCCCAGTTGTCAGGCACGGTGATGATCAGTGGTTGGATGTAGTCAAATGGTCCCTATATGCCATGCTCAATGCAGAGGAAATGGGTATTTCCAAGGCAAATATAGGAACAATGATGAATAGTGATAACCCCAGCATTTTGCGTTTTGTTGGGAAAGAAGGTGATGTTGGTAAAAACCTTGGTTTGAGTGCTGATTGGTCTGCCAATATTATTAAACAAGTTGGTAACTATGGCGAGAGCTTTGAGCGTAATGTTGGTCCCAATACAGCTATTAAGCTCACTCGTGGAGTAAATGCTAACTGGAAAGATGGCGGCTTGATGTATGGAATGCCTGGACGCTGACTCAGTAACTTCTGAAAGTGTGTGCCCGACCAAAAAGGTCGGGCACATTTCTTTTTCAATTATTTTTTTTAATTATAAATAATGCCTGTGCGTATGGAGTTTTTTCGTGGCTGAGGAAATTACCCAATCACAAAAACCTTCAAAACCACTCGTTTGGAACGATCCAGTTTATCGTGCACTATTTTTCCAAGTTCTAGTGCTAGGTGGCGTAATCTCTCTTGGATATATTTTAGTTTCGAACACACTAATAAACTTAGAGCGACAAGGGATTGCATCTGGTTTTGGTTTTTTGAGAGGAACTGCTGGATTTTCGATCTTAATGACACTGATCGACTATTCGGAAGAAGATAGCTATTTTTGGGCCTTCGTTGTTTCTTTGCTTAATACACTTCTGGTTGCCGGAATAGGGATTTTTTTTGCTACCATATTAGGTTTTTTCATCGGTGTTTGTAGACTTTCGAGCAACTGGATGTTGTCAAAAATAGCAGCAGTTTACATAGAAACACTCCGAAATATTCCACTGCTACTTCAAATATTTTTCTGGTATTTTGGAGTGCTGAGGGGTTTGCCCTCTCCGGGCAATAGTATAAGTATTCTCGATTCATACTTTTTAAATATTCGTGGACTTTATTCGCCATCCCCAATATTTGAGGATGGCTTTGATTTAATCCTCTGGGCAATATTTGCAGCTTTTGTGGGCATTTTTTGTATATTTCGCTGGGCTCGTAAAAGACAGCAAGAAACTGGTCAGCAATTTCCTGTGTTCTTTTCATCTTTTGGCTTAATGATAGGTTTACCTTTGATTGCAACAGTTTTTGCTGGTTTTCCGCTGTCTTGGGAATATCCAGTTCTTAAAGGTTTTAACTTCACGGGTGGCTTTGTTATCATACCAGAGTTGGTTGCATTGAGCCTTGCTTTGTCACTTTATACAGCATCGTTCATTGCAGAAATTGTACGTGCGGGTATTTTGGCAATCAGTCGTGGACAGACGGAAGCTTCGTACGCTCTTGGCTTGCAAACTTGGCCGACGCTGCGTCTTGTTGTTATCCCACAAGCCTTGCGGGTGATTATTCCACCCTTAACAAATCAGTATTTAAATTTGACTAAAAACTCCTCTCTAGCCGCAGCCATTGCGTATCCAGATCTCGTACTTGTGTTCGCAGGGACAGTTTTAATGCAGACCGGTCAAGCTGTAGAAATTATTGCGATAACGATGGCTGTCTATCTAGCTATCAGCTTAGTGATTTCTGCATTCATGAACTGGTATAATAAAAAAATGGCCCTGGTGGAGAGCTAACTTGTTTGGAAAACTCTTACACAAATATACTTACGTTTATATTATGTCACAAAATGGCAAGGCTATTGGTCTTTTGCAGTGGATAAAAAGTAATTTATTCTCTTCTTACCTGAACACTTTTTTGACGGTAATTAGCATTTGGATTGTCTATATTTCAGTACCGCCGGTCATCCAATGGGCTTTACTTGATGCTAACTGGATTGGAAGTTCACGGGATGACTGTACTAAAGAGGGTGCGTGTTGGGTTTATATTGGATTTTGGTTTAAGCAAATCATGTATGGCCGTTATCCAGAAACTGAAGTTTGGCGTGTAAATGTCTCATATGCTCTCTTGGTTGGAGCATTAATACCTCTCTTCATTACAGGTTTTAAACATAAAAGCCTTCTGACACTGTTCTTGCTTTTTGTTTATCCCATTATTTCTTACTTTCTTTTTATAGGTGATAGCTTTGGACTGCCTTTGGTTGAAACCTCACTATGGGGCGGATTGTTTTTAACCCTAGTGATTTCCTTGGTTGGTATTGTTGCGTCGCTTCCAATAGGCATCATGTTAGCTTTAGGACGAAGGTCCAATATGCCTATAATTAGTGCACTTAGTATTGGATTTATTGAAATTTGGCGAGGTGTGCCTCTGATTACAGTGTTATTTATGTCATCTGTAATGTTTCCACTTTTTTTGCCTGAAGGAATGAACTTCGATAAATTAATTCGTGCTTTGGTTGGGGTTATGCTTTTTTCAGCCGCCTACATAGCTGAGGTTGTTCGTGGTGGCTTGCAAGCTGTCCCAAAGGGGCAAATAGAGGCTGCTGAAGCTTTGGGAATGAGCTATTGGAATACAATGGGACTTATTGTTATGCCCCAAGCATTGAAAATGGTAATTCCTGGTATTGTAAACTCATTTATAGCATTGTTTAAAGACACGACCTTGGTTCTGACTATTGGCCTATTTGATCTACTTGGGACAATTCAGATTATTGGAACTAATGCTGATTGGCTTGGCTTCCACATTGAAGGTTATGTTTTTACAGCTTTCATTTTCTGGACTTTTTGTTTTGGTATGTCGCGCTATAGCATGAACTTAGAGAAAAAACTTCATACTGGACATTAATGTTAGGTTTTTTATGGTTAAGGGAAATAACAATGTCAGAAAAATTTGACGTACAGCCAAACATTGAACAGTCAATTTCAAATGACCCAATGATCCAGTTAAATGGTGTACACAAATGGTTTGGTGACTTTCAAGTTCTAAAAAATATTAATCTTACAGTTAACAAAGGCGAAAGAATTGTCATATGTGGTCCTTCAGGGTCAGGAAAGTCGACTTTAATACGCTGTATTAATCACCTGGAGGAACACCAGCAGGGTCAAATTTTTGTTGAAGGAACTGAACTAACAGGTGATCTGAAACATGTAGAGCAAATTCGTCGTGAAGTTGGTATGGTTTTTCAACAATTTAATTTATTCCCACACTTGACGATTCTGGACAACCTCACACTGGCGCCAATTTGGGTCCGTAAGCTACCCAAGAAAGAAGCTGAAGAATTAGCTATGCGATTACTTGAGCGTGTAAAAATTCCGGAACAAGCCAAAAAATACCCAGGGCAGCTCTCTGGTGGTCAGCAGCAGCGAGTAGCCATTGCACGATCTTTGTGTATGAATCCCAAGATTATGCTGTTTGATGAACCCACATCTGCGCTAGATCCAGAAATGATTAAGGAAGTGCTTGATGCTATGATTGAATTAGCCCATGAGGGCATGACCATGCTTTGCGTAACACACGAAATGGGATTTGCAAAGACAGTTGCTAATCGGGTTATCTTCATGGATGAAGGCCAAATTATTGAAGAAAAAGAACCCACAGAATTTTTTAATAATCCAGAAAATGACAGGACTAAATTATTCCTAAGCCAAATTTTAGCTCACTAAATTTTTGGGGAGAGAGGCAGTGACTAAAAGTCTCAGAGAACGTGCTGAACAGGCGAGTCAAGAAGTGCAAAAAATTCTGGGCTTGTCTGCAGAAGAACATCCAAAGGAAATTACTGATGCTATTGAGAAAACTATTATTTCCGCCTTGCTTGAAGAACGTCACCGTTGCGCTGATGTTGCTATTAAATGCCTTGATGAAGATCAGTCCAAGGCAAAACTTATTGCAGAAGAAATCCGCAGGGTAAATACAGTTTTAGTATCAAACCTTTCGTCAATGCGTTGAGGAGTTCATCAAATAAAGTGAATGTGTAGGCGTCCTGCCTTGCTTTTGATTTTTAAACTAATTTATTAGTAGAATGACTTCCAAGGATCTTCGATGTCCGTGACGCGAACCAAGCAATATGCCCTAAAGTTTAGTGTTAATAGGTAAAATAAGTTAACGTATTGTGGCCACGGTAACTCCTAAATTTTAAGAATGTTAATCATTTTAAAGAGTTTGTAAGCAACAACAATCGTGAATTATTCTCAGATTTTGTATAGGTTTGAATGTAAGCACCTTGTGTGAATCAGAAAGCCCTATACTACCTTGGTTTTCGTGTGATCCCCCCATTCAGCCCAGGAACCATCATAGATAGCTCCTTCAGCATAGCCGATCAAATATAAAGCGAAAGTGATTACTGCGGCAGTGACCCCGGATCCACAACTTGCTGTTGTAGGCTTGTTTATGTCTATTCCAACATCGTCGAAGGCAGCTTTTATTGCGTCTGCTGATTTAAAAGTAAAGTGATCCTTTGGGTTCATCAAAACTGGGAAAGGGAGATTAATACTACCGGGTATGTGTCCAACTTTTTTAGTTGGGCGTGGTTCCGGATCATTTCCGTAATAACGACCTGGGGTACGGGCGTCTATCACCTGGAAACTTTCTTTTTCGATGTTTTCAAGCATTTGATATATGTTTTTAACCATTTTATAGTTTATTTTAGCTGAAAAATGTTGTTTCTGAGGCCTGACTTCATGCTTGCTAATTGGGCGTTTCTCATGATTCCATTTTGGCAAACCACCATCCAAGATGGCAACATCCATGTGGCCAAATATTCTAAACATCCACCACACACGGCAAGCGGCTAGGAAGCCTCCTGAACTATCATAAATTACAATACGATTGTGATCTCCAAGACCTAGTTTGCTGACTTGCAAAGAGAACTTCTCAGGACTTGGAAGCATATGTGGTAAATTAACCGTACTGTCACAAATTTTATCAATATTAAAAAATACGGCGCCTGGAATGTGTCTTAGCGTATAACTTTCCTCTGCATTGCGTCCATCATTTGGTAAGTAATAAGTGGCATCAACAATGGAAAGCTTGGATTTACCTAAGTTTCGCTCTAACCAACTTGTACTGACTAAAGCGTCTGAATTTTTGTATTCCAATAAAATAATCTCCGGTAAAGATTGATGCCTCATCATTATTTTTTAAAGACTTATTTTTTTAACTCATTAAATTTATGGTAGATGTCATAAATATGCCGTATCGGTCATCTTAGCTAATTGAATAAGAAGAAGCGAGGTATCGAATGAGCCGTTGCGGAATATATGTGTCAAAAAAATACATAAAAACATTGGGCAATTAGATAGCCTTTAATGGACATGAAAAGGCCACCAGCAAAAAAAATAAATACGTTTTTTTGTTTTAAGGTATATTTAAGACAGCCAGTCAGGTACTGGAAGGCCCAAATTCTTGAGGAACTTAGGATTGTATAGCTTGCTCATATAACGTGTACCAGAGTCGCAAAGTATTGTGACTATAGTATGGCCAGGACCCATCTCGCGTGCCATGCGAATAGCACCCGCCACATTAATACCGCTGGAACTGCCTAGACAGAATCCCTCGTTCTTCAGTAAGCTGAATGTGACGTCCAATAGCTCAGCATCCTTGATCTGATAGGGCATGTCAATTTCAAGCCCTTCAAGATTTTTTGTGATACGACCCTGACCTATACCCTCTGTTATAGAAGAGCCCTCTGCCTTTAGCTCACCATTAACATAATAATTAAAAAGTCCTGCGCCCATTGGGTCAGCCAATCCAATTTTAATATCTTTGTTGAGGCTACGTAACGTACTTGCAGTACCCGCAAGTGTTCCCCCCGTGCCGACAGCGCAAATAAAGCCATCAACCTTACCATTGGTTTGTTGCCAGATTTCTGGGCCTGTTGTTTCAACATGTGCTTGACGATTGGCGATATTGTCAAATTGATTGGCCCATATAGCCCCGTTGGGGTCACTTTTATTCAGTTGTTTTGCAAGACGCTCAGAAACATGAACATAATTACCTTCATCTCGGTAAGGCGCTGCTGGAACTTCATTTAGTTCAGCACCGCAAAGACGAAGCATATCCTTTTTTTCCTGGCTTTGTGTGTCAGGTATAACAATGACGCTACGATAACCTAGTGCATTGGCGACCATGGCTATACCAATGCCAGTATTACCTGCAGTGCCTTCAACAATAATGCCGCCGGGTCTAAGTAACCCGCGTTTTTCAGCATCGCGAACCATAAATAGTGCAGCGCGGTCTTTAACTGAACCTCCTGGATTGGCATATTCTGCCTTGCCAAGAATATTACACCCCGTTTCTTCGGAAGGGCCACACAAGCGAACTAAGGGAGTATTGCCAATAGCACCAATAAAGCCATCACAGATTTTCATTAAGTGTCTTTCCTATGTTTAAATAATTTCACTTAAATCACATAATTACTTTATGCGCCTTTACCATGCCAAATATAGCGTAATTTATCGCCATTCAACTGAAACCACTGAACGGCAAGCATTGTCGTTGAATTATTAATTAGCCCATCTTCAAGCATTTGGTATGTCTCTTCGGGGCTTACTGTTAAAACATGGATGTTCTCATTTTCACTTTCAAGCTGAAAACCCCCCAGGCATTTGATGTATCTAACCGGCCACTGATATAGTTTGGTAAGACTTAAAGCCCACTTATGTGCTGAGTATCATGAGAAACGGCTCATTTCCAGCCCATTTAAGTCAATTCCGAGGTCTTTACCGCTTATTAAATCAGCAAGAATTTTGCCCGAACCACAGGCCATAGTCCAGCCCAGTGTGCTGTGACCTGTGTTCAAATAAAGATTATCAATTTTTGTAAATCCCAAAACAGGTACACTATCTGGGGTTTGAGGGCGAAGCCCGCACCAAAAATCGGCCATTTCAGGTATACCGCAACCTGGAAAAAGGGTAAGTGCGGATCTCAGGATAGATTGAGAGCGTACGTCATCTATAATTGTATTATATCCTGCAATTTCTGCCATCCCGGCAACTCTCAAGCGATTCCCGAGGCGTGAATAAACTAGCTTTAGTTCATCTTGAATTAGACTGACTTGGGGAGCGTCTTTAGAATTTGTTATCGGCAGAGTAACGGAGTAACCTTTTGCTGGATAAACGGGAAGGTTTATGCCCAAAGGCTTTAATACCAACGGGCTATAACTGCCTAAGGCAACAACACAGTTCTCAGCCTCGAATGTATCCTTTTCCGTCTCAAGTCCTTTGAAACTTCCATCCTTGACTATCAGACGCTTAATCGGGTTGTTGTAGTGAAACTCCACACCCATATTGATACATAAGTTGGCCAGCGCATTACAAAAGGTATGTGTATTGCCGCTTTCATCACTGGGGGTAAAGATTCCGCCACACATTAGATTATTATCTGCTGCAGATTTCAGTGCTGGTTCAAGGGCTAAGCATGCTTCTTTATCTATGGTATAACATTCTAGGCCAAGATCATTCATTAACTGCACCCGTCCACTTGCGGTGGCATGCTCATTGGAGTTTTTATATATGTGCAAAATACCCTTATTTAGTTGTTCATAAGCAATTCCAGTGTCTTTTTTCAGTTTAGTAAGTTGATCGCGGCTATACAGTGCTATACGTAACATTCGCTCAGTATTGATGAGGGCGCGTGAATGAGTGCAGTTCAATAAAAATTTGGCGCACCAGGACCACAGTTTAGGGTCTCTCTTCAGACGAAACCTTAAGGGTGCATCATTGCGCCCCAGCCACTTAATGATTTTCATTAGTGTTGCTGGTGTCGCCCAGGGCTCAGTATGGCAAGCGGAAATCTGGCCACCATTAGCAAAACTAGTTTCCAAGGCTGCTCCTGGTTGGCGCTCAATAATTGTTACCTTATGGCCGGATTTGGCAAGGTAGTATGCGGTTGTGATACCAGTTACCCCGGCACCTAAAACCAGCGTAGTCATAAATAAAATTCCTAAATAATATTTTTATCATCCGCAAGCTAGATCAAGTCAAGATCGAAAGAAACCCGTATGCTGCTATTATGTTTGGAAATTGTCTCCTCAGCGTTGAACAGATGATCAAGGTTGATAATGTTTCCATTGCTTCTGGCATTTCTGTAAATGATCAATGCTGGCCCAGTAATTACAGCTTCTATTGAAGGAGAATTTTCATGTATATTCAATGCAAAGTTATGCAAATCTCAAGTAATACTTGAGAAGTTAAAAAAGTTAGCAGTGCTACAGTTTTGTTTCAGGGATCGGATATATTTAGCTACCTCAGTTGGTCGTGTGAGCATTAACTAAGGTGCGCCACCAACACCATCAAGAACTGCTTTGGGTGATGTCTTGGCCGGTTTTTTTTTCATTCGGTTTGCTGGCTCAATGGCTGGAGGTAAACCTGACTGTGTAAATGCTTAGCTCAGAACTATAGTCAAAAATGCTACTTAATTAGACAACCCTGAAGTGTCAGAAGCAATAAAAGGCGTCCTGATGTGGTTTTTTGCTAAATATTTGGCCCAGGAAAAGTGGTGTGGGGGATGGGGTTATCCGCTCCCGACTCTGAAGCACACTTTTTTTAAATAATGAGGTAAAATACAGCGGCTTAACTTGAAGAACAATAGTTGAGCAAATGGCTTTGAGCAATCTGAGGGATTGGTGTTTAGCAGCATCTGTGGACTGCGTCACTTGGGGTTAGATCACTTGACCTATTCATCCAATAGTTAAAGTCGTAAGGCCATCTGGTCTAAGCTCCTTATTATAGAGCTGTTCTTTGACCATTCTAGGCGATTGACAGGTGCCCTTAAATGGTTAGAGTTGCGCCCCGTCGATTTGCCCCTGAGAAACCGTCTCAAAAACAGACTTTAAGGAGCTAAGGCATTGAGAAAGCGGGCGTGGTGGAATTGGTAGACACGCAGGTTTTAGGTACCTGTGACGCAAGTCGTGGAGGTTCAAGTCCTCTCGCCCGCACCAACGCCTCAATGAGTTATTATTTTCCACCATCTTTCCGAATGGAATATCCATGCAAGTCACTGAAACAAAAAACGAAGGCTTACTTTACGAATTTACAATCACCGTCGCTGCAGCGGATGTTAGCTTAGTCGTTGAAAAACGTCTGAACGAATTGAAAAAAACAGCAAAGTTACCGGGCTTTCGTCCGGGAAAAGTACCGGTTGGTATCCTTCGCAAACAATATGGCCCATCTATCATGGGCGAGGTGTTAGAACGCACTGTTGGAGAAACGTCTCAAAAGGCAATCGAAGAACGTGATTTGCGCCCCATTGTTCAACCGAAGATTGAAGTAATTAAATTTGAGGATAGTTCGGACCTAGAATACACCATGTCTCTTGAAGTGATGCCTGATGTAAAACCCATGGATTTCTCAAAGATTGAACTTGAACGTATGGTCGTAGTACCCGATGAAGAAGAGATAAATAAAGCTCTTGAACGTGTTGCAGATGCTCACAAAACATCCGAACCAATCTCTAGTTCGCGCAAATCAAAAGTTGGCGATATAGTTATTATCGATTTTATCGGAAAAGTTGATGGTGTGGAGTTTAATGGTGGCAAGGCAGAGGATTACTCCCTTGAGCTTGGCTCTAACAGTTTCATTCCTGGCTTTGAAGACCAACTCTCTGGAGCCAAGGCCGGTGACCAAGTTGAAGTCAAAGTCAAATTTCCAAATGAATATGCTTCAAAAGAACTGGCAGGAAAGGATGCTCTATTCGATGTAAAAGTCAAAGAATTGCGCAAGGCAATTCCGGCTGTAATTGACGATGAACTGGCAAAAAGAGTCGGTGCAGAAGATTTGAACTCGCTTAAGATCAGCTTTCGTGAGGAACATGAAAGAGAATTCATAAAACTGGCGCGTATGCGCATGAAGCGTTCTTTAATGGATCAGCTCGAAAAAAACCATCATTTTGATGTTCCTCAAACTATGGTGGACCGTGAGTTTGATGGCATTTGGGAGCAATTCGAGCAACATCGTAAGCAGGCCGATGAGCGAGGGCTCAAAGAAGACCCTAGTGAAGGCAAGTCTGAAGAAGAACTGAATGAGGATTTTCGTAACATTGCTGAACGTCGAGTGCGTCTTGGTCTACTGCTTGCAGAAATTGGGCGACTAAACCAAATTGAAATCAATCAGCAAGACGTTAACCGTGCAATGGTCACTGAAGCGCAGCGTTATCCAGGCCAAGAACAAATGGTTATGGAATCCTTCCAAAAAAATCCAGAAGCCATGCAGCAACTTAGGGAACCCTTGATGGAAGATAAAGTTGTTGATTTCATCGTTGAGCTCGCAAAAGTGACTGATAAGACAGTTTCTCTAGAGGAGTTGATGGCAGAGCCAGAGGGCGAAACCCCGGTAAAAAAGAAAGTAAAAAAGAAAGTAAAAAAGAAAAAGACGTCGACTAAAAAGAAAGTTTAAGATCTAATTTGTTAAATTTTTGAGTGCTTTTTTAACAGTTAAGGGTAATTATCTAAAATGAGCGATCCGGTTGAAAAATTTATGAGTTCTTTAGTCCCTATGGTCGTTGAGACGACGAACCGTGGGGAACGTGCCTATGATATTTTTTCCAGGCTTCTGAAAGAACGAATTATCTTTCTGACTGGTGGTGTTGATGATGGTGTTGCCAGCCTTGTGTGTGCTCAGTTGCTGTTTCTTGAATCAGAGAATCCAACTAAGGACATTTCGTTTTATATAAACTCGCCTGGTGGTATCGTCACATCTGGTTTAGCTATTTATGACACTATGAATTATATTCGTCCGGATGTTTCAACGGTATGTATTGGTCAGGCAGCCTCCATGGGCTCTTTTCTTTTGGCCGCGGGTGCCAAAGGTAAACGTTATTCTTTGCCTAATGCTCGAGTTATGATCCATCAGCCTTCCGGTGGAGCACAAGGGCAGGCCACTGATATTGAAATTCAAGCTAAGGAAATTCTTTCTTTGCGCTCAAGACTTAATGCTATTTATGCAGAAAATACAGGACAGACCGTTAAAGTTATTGAGGAAGCGGTTGAGCGCGATAATTTTTTATCTCCTGAAGAAGCAAAGGTTTTTGGCTTGATTGATGAAGTTGTGATCAGCCGTCCAACTACTGAAAATGATGAAGATGAAACAAAAAAAGATAAATAAGTGTTTTTTTGTTGTTTTAAGCCTGTCTTAACGATCATCATATGATTATTTATTATAATGATTCTTTCCAGCCCTATTCATTGGATAACATAATGGTTAGTAATTTTATTTAGGCGGCACTAATTTAAGAACGGAGCTTACATGGCCAAGGCCCCCAGTGGAGAAACAAAAAATACGCTTTACTGTTCTTTTTGCGGAAAGAGCCAACACGAAGTCCGTAAGCTCATAGCAGGTCCAACAGTTTTCATATGTGATGAATGTGTTGAATTATGCATGGATATCATACGCGAAGAACACAAAACCGCCTTGGTTAAATCGGGTGATGGAGTTCCAACACCTCTTGAAATTAGTTCGGTCCTTGATGATTATGTCATTGGTCAATCACATGCGAAGCGCGTATTAGCGGTTGCAGTTCACAATCATTATAAGCGTCTGGGCCATATTAGCGATGGCAATGAAGTTGAGCTTGCCAAATCAAACATACTTCTTGTGGGTCCTACTGGCTGCGGCAAAACTTTATTAGCTCAAACCCTTGCGCGTGTACTTGATGTGCCCTTCACCATGGCCGATGCCACAACGTTGACTGAGGCAGGTTACGTTGGGGAAGATGTCGAAAATATAATTCTCAAGTTATTGCAGTCGGCCGAATACAATGTGGAACGTGCACAGCGTGGCATTGTGTACATTGATGAAGTTGACAAGATTTCCAGAAAATCAGACAATCCTTCCATCACACGCGATGTTTCAGGTGAAGGCGTACAACAGGCTTTGCTAAAAATTATGGAAGGCACTGTTGCTAGTGTCCCGCCACAGGGGGGGCGCAAACACCCGCAGCAGGAATTCCTACAGGTGGACACCACCAATATTTTATTTATTTGTGGGGGTGCTTTTGCTGGCTTAGATAAAATTATTTCCAATCGTGGTAAGGGCATGAGTATTGGTTTTGGCGCAGATGTGCGTTCACCCGAAGAACGCAACACTGGTGAAATTTTGCGTGATGTAGAGCCTGAGGATCTATTAAAGTTTGGCTTGATTCCAGAATTTGTTGGTCGATTGCCAGTTTTAGCCACACTTGACGATTTAGATTCGGGTGCACTGATCGAAATCCTGACGGCACCAAAAAATGCTTTAGTTAAGCAATATCAGAGTTTGTTTGAGATGGAGGATGTGCGCCTAAACTTTACAGATGGCGCCCTTGAAAGCATTGCCAAAATGGCTGTTGTGCGTAAAACAGGAGCTCGTGGCTTGCGTTCAATTATGGAAAATATCCTTCTGGACACCATGTACGATCTTCCGGGTCTTGAAGGTGTGGAAGAGATAATGATTAATAAAGAGGTTGTAGAAGAAAGTGCAACACCGTTGCTTATTTATGCAGACCGTAGTGAAGATTTGGGTTCAAGCGCCTAATTTTTCACTTTTTTCATACTTGGTATAAATTATTTAACTTTAAATTTAACTCACCCTTGAAGCTTGTCTCTAATTAACCCACTTTACGAAAAATGGATTATTCAAATGCGAGCTTTTTTTTAACCTTAATATTACTCAGCTGACAACACAACGGTTAGCAAACTTTTAAGCTAGAGGCATCATGACATCTTCTCAAAAAGGTAATAAGTATCCAGTACTTCCACTTCGCGACATTGTAGTTTTTCCGCACATGATAGTACCATTATTTGTCGGACGTGATAAATCTGTCAATGCTCTTGAAGACGTGATGCATGACGATAAACAGGTTCTTCTGCTCACACAAAAAAATGCTGCTGATGATGACCCAACGGTATCTGAAATTTACGACGTGGGGACTGTTGCGACAGTGTTGCAGCTTTTAAAACTACCCGACGGCACGGTCAAAGTGCTTGTTGAAGGCGTTCAGCGTGCTCGTGTTGATAGTTATCTTGAGAATAGTAATTTCTTTGAAGCTCAGGCTACTCTTTTGGAAGAACCTGAAAATGGTGGAGATGTACTTGAGGCTTTATCTCGCTCTGTCATTTCTCAATTTGATCAATACATAAAGTTAAACAGAAAAATACCATCGGAGGCACTGGTTTCTATAAATCAAATTGAAGAGCCTGGTAAATTGGCTGACACTATTGCCTCGCACCTAGCGTTGAAGATCTCGGAGAAGCAGGAACTTCTGGAGACAGAATCTGTTACTGATCGCCTTGAACGCGTTTATTCCTTTATGGAATCGGAAATTGGTGTTCTTCAGGTTGAAAAGAAAATACGTAATCGCGTTAAAAGACAGATGGAGAAGACACAACGAGAATACTATTTGAATGAGCAACTTAAAGCCATTCAGAAGGAATTGGGTGAAGGCGAAGATGGTAAAGACGAAACCCAAGAACTTGAGGAGCGTGTTGCCAAGACCAGACTTTCAAAAGAAGCCAAGGAAAAATCTATCGCTGAACTGAAAAAGCTCAAAAACATGAGTCCAATGTCAGCTGAGGCGACTGTTGTTCGAAATTACCTTGACTGGATACTCTCCATTCCTTGGAAAAAGCGCTCGCGCATCAACAAGGATATTAAAAAAGCTCAGGAGCTGCTTGATGACGATCATTATGGTCTAGAAAAAGTCAAAGAGAGAATACTTGAATATTTAGCTGTTCAACATCGTACTAGCAAGATCAAGGGACCTATTTTATGTCTTGTTGGCCCTCCGGGCGTAGGTAAGACATCGCTTGGTAAGTCTATAGCCAATGCCACCGGAAGAAATTATGTTAGGATGTCATTAGGTGGTGTTCGTGATGAGTCGGAAATCCGCGGTCATCGGCGCACATACATTGGCTCCATGCCGGGAAAGGTGGTTCAGGGTATGAAGAAGGCGAAGGCCTCTAACCCACTATTCCTTCTTGATGAGGTTGACAAGATGGGGCAGGACTGGCGAGGTGATCCGGCATCAGCTTTGCTTGAAGTACTTGATCCTGAGCAAAATTCAACCTTTAACGACCATTACCTCGAGGTAGATTACGACCTTTCAGACGTAATGTTTGTGACGACGGCAAACACAATGAATATGCCCGGTCCTTTACTTGATCGTATGGAAATCATTCGACTGTCTGGTTATACTGAAGACGAAAAAATTGAAATCGCCAAGCGCCACTTGATTAACAAACAACTTAAAAGTCATGGCTTGAAAAAAACTGAGTGGTCAATATCTGATGCGGCGATCAGAGACCTCATTCGCTATTACACCCGTGAAGCTGGAGTGCGTAATCTTGAGCGGGAGCTTGCTAACCTTACCCGGAAGGCAATTAAAGACATTATGATGAAGGATGCTGTCAAAATTGCTGTTACCCAGAAGAATCTCGAAAAATATGCTGGGATAAAGCGTTTTCGCTACGGTGAGATAGAGAATGATGATCTTGTCGGTGTTGTCACAGGTCTTGCGTGGACAGAAGTTGGAGGAGAATTACTCTCTATCGAAGCAGTTATGATGCCAGGCAAGGGTAAGATGAACATTACTGGAAAACTTGGTGATGTTATGCAGGAGTCAATTCGGGCCGCAAAATCGTTTGTACAGTCTCGTGCACTATATTTTGGCATAACTCCACCAATGTTCACGACTAAGGATATCCATGTGCACGTGCCGGAAGGTGCAACACCCAAAGATGGTCCTTCGGCAGGTGTTGGAATGGTTACGTCTATTGTTTCGGTGCTGACTGGTATTGCCGTGCGTAAGGATGTCGCTATGACTGGTGAAATAACTTTGCGTGGACGGGTTTTGCCTATTGGTGGTTTAAAGGAAAAACTTTTGGCAGCCCTTCGGGGGGGCATAAAGACGGTCCTAATTCCTCACGAGAACGAAAAGGATTTGGCTGATATTCCTGATAACGTTAAAGAGGGAATAACTATTATTCCTGTGAGTAGTGCGGAAGAAGTTCTGGAACATGCTTTAGTTTCTAAATTAACTCCAGTGGAATGGACCAAGGAAATGGAGGCAGCTGCTCTAGCCATTGCTAGGGGAAATAGCACTAATGACGTCGTTCACTAAACATTGTCTTTTAAAAAACGAATCGTAACTATTTTTAATCGTATTTTTGGTATTTTTGAATAATACCGTGTCTTTGATATGAAAGCTGATTTTTTTAAACAAAGATTACTTAAGCTATTGTTTGACTGGTGAAAGAGAAAACAATTAAGCATGTGTCTTGGCGTCTAGCGCGTTTCATATATTTCACAATGACTTAGAGTAACAAACAAAGTGAAATATTAAGAAAAATTTGTTCCTATGCTTGGCAATTAGAATGTTAACATTTTTAAAAAAACTTTACAAAACAGTGGTTGTCCAATTGACGCATGTAAAATTTAGTCTATAAAAAACAACATTGTTTAATACTTTAAATTGTTGTGTATCATTGCATTCCAACACTTTTTTTTAATCTCAAATTAATGGGGGACTATCTTGAATAAGAATGATCTAGTTGCCGCCGTTGCAGATAGCACTGGACTTTCGAAGTCTGATTCTGCAAAAGCAGTTGATGGAGTTTTTGAATCCATTTCTGCGTCGTTAGCTAAGAAAGAAGAAGTCCGTCTTGTCGGTTTTGGTACTTTTACCGTTGCTCACCGCAAGGCCTCTATGGGGCGTAATCCGCGTACGGGCGAAGCTATCCAAATTAAAGCCTCTAACCAGCCTAAATTTAAAGCTGGCAAAGGCCTGAAGGACTCCGTCAATTAATCTTTAAATTTTAATACAAGAGTTACGATGCCGGTCACTTCTCAATTACGTGACTGGTATCGTTTCTTTGTTGCTGACATTACTTACAGATAGTCCAATTGGTAATGTAGATTAATTTGTGATACTTGCATAAATGCTTCGGGCGATTAGCTCAGTTGGTAGAGCATCTCGTTTACACCGAGAATGTCGGCGGTTCGAGCCCGTCATCGCCCACCATTTTCTTCAGCAATCCGTGATTGCTAAACATTGACTTAACTTTTTCGGTGTTCATCTCTTGACACCTACATGAGGGGTCATTACATCATCGCCTTCCCTAGGGCAAATACGTTATTGGGGGTGTAGCTCAGTTGGTTAGAGCGCCGGCCTGTCACGCCGGAGGCCGCGGGTTCGAGTCCCGTCACTCCCGCCACTAATTTAATATTTATCCTTTTAGGCCTTAACAGGCTTATTTTTGTGCCTATTTATACAATATATGTTTTTTTAGGTGGGGTGAAATTGATCTCATGATCAAAGCATCTTGCTTGGATGATTTATTATCATAAAGAACTGGTGCCCACGCACGGATTTATAGTGTGCATGATTAGATGAATGTCGTATTTTAACTTTAATATTTTTCAATAAGGAATCGTTTTCTTTAAAAGTAGCGTTTATAGGTCACTCCAATGGAAGATTTACTTTTACAATACCTTCCCATACTGATTTTTTTGGGGATAGCCATTGTCATATCCGGGATTTTTATAGGTGGTTCATACTTGGTTGCCAGCCAACATCCGGATATTGAAAAGACATCGGCTTATGAGTGTGGTTTTGATGCCTTTGACGATGCACGGCGTCAATTTGATGTGCGCTTTTATTTGGTTGCTATTCTTTTTATTATTTTTGATCTTGAAGTAGCTTTTTTATTTCCATGGGCAATATCTCTTGGTGAAATTGGAGTTTTTGGCTTTTGGTCAATGATGGTTTTTTTTGGTATTTTAACAATTGGTTTCGTTTACGAATGGCGCAAAGGAGCCCTTGAATGGGAGTGATTAATATTAGCAATTCAATCCCACCAGGCGCTGACCAAGATGCAGTGCTTAATCAAGTTACTGGTGAATTAACAAACAAGGGTTTTGTTGTCGCTAGCCTTGACAATTTAGTCAATTGGGCGCGTACCGGTTCATTATGGCCAATGACGTTTGGTCTGGCCTGTTGTGCTGTTGAAATGATTCACGCTTATATGCCGCGATATGACCTTGATCGTTTTGGAGTTGTGCCAAGGCCCTCACCACGCCAATCTGATGTTATTATTGTGGCTGGAACACTCACTAATAAGATGGCCCCAGCTTTTCGCAAAGTCTATGATCAGATGTCTGAACCACGCTATGTAATCTCAATGGGATCATGTGCTAATGGTGGAGGTTATTATCATTACTCTTACTCAGTTGTGCGTGGATGTGACCGCGTGGTTCCCGTGGATGTTTATGTGCCCGGTTGTCCACCAACAGCTGAAGCATTAGTTTACGGTGTACTTCAATTGCAAAAAAAAATTAGACGAACTGGTACGCTTTGGCGTTAGTTTGATGTTCAACACAAATTTGGTGAAGCTTTAAAATAAGGTCCTTTAACAAAGGGACGCTGAGGGAATATGGATCAGGCTCTTAAAGGTTTAGGTGAAATTATAATCTCATCGTTGCCCAACGAGGTAACTAGGGTAGAGCATGACAATGGTGAGCTTTGCATTAGTGCAAATAGTGAGACAATCGTAAAAGTTATGACCTTTCTTCGTGACGATGTTAATTGCCAGTTTAAGGTTCTGCTGGATGTATGTGGTGTTGACTATCCAGACCGTAATGAACGTTTTGACATTATCTACAACTTGCTTTCCATGACACATAATCAACGTGTCAGAGTCAAGATACGTACACACGAAAAAAAACCTGTGCCATCTGTTGTTTCTGTCTTCAATTCTGCTAACTGGTGGGAACGCGAAACATGGGACTTGCTGGGTATATATTTTTCTGGTCATCCAGATCTTCGCCGCATATTGACTGATTATGGTTTTGAAGGACACCCTCTTCGCAAGGATTTTCCACTCAGTGGCTATGTGGAAGTTCGTTATGACGATGAAAAAAAGCGGGTTGTGTACGAGCCTGTAAAAATGGCTCAAGATTTTCGTAATTTTGATTTCATGAGCCCTTGGGAGGCCATGGACACACCACTACCTGGTGACGAAAAAGCTGAGGAAGCCAATGACACTTCAAGTGAGGGAGTTGATTAAGGTGGCTGAAAAACATATTAAGAATTATAATCTTAACTTTGGGCCACAGCACCCATCCGCTCATGGCGTTCTGCGCCTTGTACTAGAGCTGGATGGTGAGATTATTGAACGTGCTGACCCACATGTAGGCTTGTTGCACAGGGGTACTGAAAAACTAATAGAACATAAAACTTATTCTCAGGCCTTGCCTTACTTTGACCGCCTTGACTATGTTTCTCCACAATGTCAGGAGCATGCTTTTGTTTTGGCAACGGAAAAGCTTTTAAACATTAAAGCTTCACCACGTGGCCAGTACATTCGTGTGCTGTTTGCAGAAATTGGTCGTGAACTTAATCATATGTTTTCAGTTTGTGCCTTTGCAATGGACTTAGGGGCAATGACGCCTATGCTCTGGGCTTGTGAAGAACGCGAAAAGCTTATGGAGTTCTGTGAAAGGGTGTCCGGCGCACGTCTTCATATGGCTTATTTTCGCACTGGTGGTGTAGCTTGTGATCTTCCCGATGGACTAGCTGACGATATTGCTCAATGGTGTGAAGTGTTTCCGAAGGTCATTGACGATATCGAAATGTTGCTCACCAACAATAGAATTTTCAAGCAGCGTACTGTCGACATTGGTGGTCTGAGTGCTGAAGAAGCCATGGATTTAGGTTTTAGTGGACCTAATTTACGAGCTTGTGGAGTTCCGTGGGATCTTCGTAAATCTCAGCCATATGACGTTTACGAGAATATGGATTTTGACATCCCTGTTGGCAAAACGGGTGACTGTTACGACCGTTACTTAGTACGGATTGCTGAAATGCGTGAATCATTAAAAATTATCAAACAATGTCTAACCAAATTACCCAGAGGTCCTGTAAGAATGGATAACCACAAGATTACACCGCCATCAAGGGGTGATATGAAAAATTCCATGGAATCTCTAATTCATCATTTTAAGTTATTTACTGAGGGCTATCACGTTCCAGCTGGCGAAACTTATACTGCTGTTGAAGCACCAAAAGGTGAGTTCGGCGTATACTTGGTATCCGATGGTACTAACAAGCCCTATCGCTGCAAGATTCGTCCGCCGGGTTTTGCACACTTGCAGGCTCTCGAGTTTCTCTCTAATGGCTACATGCTGGCCGACGTGGTTGCCAACATTGGCTCATTAGATATTGTTTTTGGAGAGATCGATCGATGAGTTCTGATTATTCAAAAGTAAGCCAGCCTGAGACCTTTGAATTTTCTGCTAGAAACCAGAAAAAATTCAAAGCTATTTTTGCAAAATATCCCAAAGGGCGCGAGGCTAGTGCCATGATGCCTTTGCTCGATCTAGCCCAGCGCCAGCATGATGGATGGCTTCCCCGTGCAGCCATGGATCACATCGCAGACATTCTAAATATGGCCCCGATCAGGGTTTATGAAGTTGCTACTTTCTACACCATGTACAATTTAGCCCCAGTGGGGGAGAACCATCTTCAGGTATGCACAAACCTGCCATGTTGGCTGCGTGGGTCAGACAAGATCATGAGTCTTTGCAAAGAAAATCTGGGGATTGGAGCAGGAGAAACTACAAAAGATGGAAAATTTACTTTGTCTGAAGTGGAATGTCTTTGTGCATGTGTTAACGCTCCGATGATGCAAATCAATGATGACTTCTATGAAGATCTTGATGAAGACTCAACGGTAGCAATATTAGAAAGTATTAAATCAGGTGTTAAGCCAACACCAGGGCCTCAGAATTCTCGTACTGGCGGCGAACCTGAAGGCGGAGCAACAACTCTCATAGATAATAAGGTGGTTACTAATGCTTAAAGATAAAGATCGTATTTTTCAAAATATTTACGGTTTTAAAGGCAGTGGGTTAGATACTGCTAAGTCCATTGGGGATTGGAAAAATACAAAGAAATATATAGCCAAGGGCCGCGAGTGGATTGTTGATGAAATTAAAAACTCTGGTTTGCGAGGTCGTGGAGGCGCTGGCTTTAGTACCGGCATGAAGTGGTCTTTTATGCCAAAGGAAACTGGCGGACGTCCAGTTTATCTCACCATTAATGCTGATGAAGGGGAGCCTGGCACCTGCAAAGATAGAGAGATACTTCGTAATGAGCCCCACAAGGTAATTGAAGGTGCATTGCTTGCCGCAGCAGCGGTTGGCGCATGCGCTGCTTATATTTACGTTCGTGGAGAATTTTTACGTGAGGGTGAAGCTTTGCAAAGAGCAATTGATGAAGCTTATGCTGCAGGATTAATTGGTAAGAACTCATGTGGTTCTGGTGTTGATTTTGATGTACACGTACAAATGGGCGCTGGGGCCTATATTTGTGGCGAGGAAAGTGCCCTTATCCAGAGCCTTGAGGGAAAACCAGGTCAACCCAGATTGAAACCACCTTTTCCAGCAAACGTTGGGCTTTACGGCTGCCCAACAACAGTTAACAATGTAGAATCAATAGCTGTTGTGCCAACCATACTCAGGCGTGGAGCCAAGTGGTTTTCTTCTTTTGGTCGTGAGAATAATCTGGGAACCAAACTTTTTTGTATATCAGGTCATGTCAACACTCCGTGCACTGTAGAGGAGACTATGGGTATTACAATGCGCGACCTAATTGATACCCATGCCGGGGGCGTTCGTGGCGGTTGGGATAATTTGCTAGCCGTTATTCCGGGAGGCGCTTCGGTTCCATTGATGCCCAAGAGCTTGTGTGAAGAAGCAATTATGGATTACGATGGTCTGCGTGAACATGGTAGTGGTCTTGGAACGGGTGCGGTCATGGTCATGGATAAGTCGACAGACGTAGTAAAAGCCATTTCTCGACTATCAAAATTTTATGCACACGAGAGCTGCGGACAGTGCACCCCATGTCGTGAGGGCACGGGCTGGATGTCTAGAATGATGGAGCGCATGGTTACTGGCGATATGTCAATCGATGAAATTGATACATTACAGGATGTAACTAAACAGATAGAAGGCCACACTATTTGCGCCCTTGGTGATGCTGCTGCATGGCCTATACAAGGTTTAATCCGCCACTTTCGTCCTGAAATCGAGCGCCGTATTAACGATCGTACGTCGTTTCATTCTGGACAGGCAGCTTAGGGAGGGTGGCATGCCAACACTAACTATCGATGGAAATGAAGTTGAAGTTGATGATGGATTAACTGTACTTCAAGCTTGTGAACAAATTGGTATTGAAATACCACGTTTTTGTTATCACGAGCGTTTGACCGTTGCTGGCAATTGCCGTATGTGCCTTGTTGAAATGGAGCGTGCACCCAAGCCAATTGCCTCTTGCGCAATGCCTGTTGGTGAGGGGATGGTTATTACGACCAACTCACCAGCTGTTAAAAAAATGCGACAAGGTGTTATGGAGCTATTGCTTATTAACCATCCACTTGATTGTCCAATTTGTGATCAGGGTGGTGAGTGCGATTTGCAAGATCAAGCCGTTGGATACGGTATGGACAGAAGTCGCTTTATAGAAGAAAAGCGCTCAGTAAAAAATAAAACGTTTGGTCCGTTGATCAAAGCTATGATGACTCGTTGTATCCATTGTACTAGGTGTATACGTTTCTCGAGCGAGATTGCAGGTGTTCCTGAAATGGGTAGCACTGGTCGTGGAGAGCACATGGAAGTTGGAACTTATATTGAAAAAGCACTGACATCCGAGTTATCAGGAAATATGATTGACTTGTGTCCAGTAGGAGCGCTGACCTCAAATCCATATTCTTTTGACACCCGTCCGTGGGAATTGAAAAAAACGGAGTCTATTGATGTGATGGACGCTGTTGGATCGGCTATTCGTGTTGACACCAAAGGTGGTGAAGTAATGCGTGTGTTGCCACGATTGAATGAAGATGTAAATGAAGAATGGGTTTCTGACAAAACACGGTTTGCCTGTGACGGCTTGAAGAAACAACGTTTAGACAGCCCTTACGTGCGTCGTGATGGCAAACTTAAAAAAGCAAGCTGGGGGGAGGCATTTTCAGCTATCTCTGAACAGGTCAAAGGGATCGATGGTTCGAAGTTTGCTTCTATAATTGGCGATATGGCATGTGCAGAATCAATGACTGCTCTAAAAGATTTAACTGCAGCAATTGGCTCTACTAAGATCGACTGCCGTCAGGATGGCACCAAACTTGATAGTAAAAGCAGGGGGGGGTATGTCTTCAACACGACCATTGCTGGAATTGAAGAATCTGATGCTTGTTTAATTATTGGTGCCAATACCAGACGTGAAGCTCCAATTATTAATGCTCGTTTGCGTAAACGTTATTTGATGGGTGGGTTTAAGGTAGGAATGATCGGCCAAAATGTTGATCTGACTTTTAGTTATGAAAATTTAGGTTCAGGGACAGAAACTTTGTGCGAGATTGTGGATGGTAAACACAAATTCGTTAAGGTTCTGAAAAAAGCTAAGAAGCCAATGCTCATCATTGGGCAAGGGGCGTTAACGCGCCCTGACGGTGCAGCTGTATTGGCAAAGGCTCGAGCCATTGCGGAACAGTATGGCTTTGTCAAAAAAGATTGGAATGGTTTCAACGTCTTACATACAGCAGCAGCCCGCGTAGGTGGTCTAGACTTAGGTATCGTTAGCAATGGTGGTGTAGAATCAATTATTGAAGAGTGTGGTACTGGTAAAGTTGACGTTCTTTATTTGCTGGGTGCCGACGAAATTCAAATGGACAAGCTGGGCAAATCCTTTGTCATTTATCAAGGCCACCATGGAGATGCAGGTGCACATCGTGCAGATGTTATTCTTCCCGGAGCTGCCTATACAGAAAAAAATGCTACCTATGTCAACACGGAAGGCCGTGTGCAGAGGACGCATTTGGCTGTCTTCCCAGTTGGCAAAGCACGAGAGGATTGGGCTATAATTCGTGCCTTGTCTGATGTGCTAGGACATAAACTACCTTACGATACTCTCTTAGAGGTTCGCAGCCGCATGGAGAAAGTTAATGCAGTATTCAAAGGTGACGATCAGGCGACTGGTGGTTCATGGGGTAAGTTTGGCACCAAAGGTGCAATAGAAACCAGTGATTTTATATCGCCCATATTAAATTTTCATATGACCGATCCGATTAGTCGGGCATCAGAAACTATGGCCCAGTGTACTGAAGCACTGTTAGAAGATAGCTATGGAAATCTTAGTGCCTATGGTTGAAATTTGGAATGCATATTTATGGCCTGCAATTTGGATCTTTATAAAGATTATTGCCATCATTTTTCCAATTTTGATAAGTGTGGCATATTTAACTTATGTTGAGCGTAAGGTTATTGGTGCAGCACAATTGCGGCGGGGGCCTAATGTAGTAGGTCCTTTTGGTCTTTTACAACCTATCGCCGATGGCTTGAAATTATTCCTTAAGGAAACGATTATACCTTCTGGTGCTAGCCCAGTAGTTTTCCTACTTGCCCCTGCGGTGACATTCACTCTGGCTTTAGTTGCCTGGGCTGTAATTCCTTTTGATCATGGCATGGTTCTGGCCGATATCAATGTGGGTATTTTGTTTCTTTTTGCAGTATCATCATTAGGAGTTTATGGCATTCTAATGGCTGGTTGGGCATCGAATTCTAAATATTCGTTTCTTGGAGCTCTGCGCTCAGCTGCTCAAATGGTATCTTATGAAATATCTATGGGCCTTGTTATTGTTACAGTGCTTATGTGCGTTGGGTCACTTAATCTCTCAGACATTGTCATGGCCCAAAAGGACTTGTGGTTTATAATTCCCTTATTTCCTATGGCAGTGATATTCTTTATATCAACCTTGGCTGAAACCAACCGGCACCCCTTTGATTTGCCAGAAGCAGAAGCTGAACTCGTTGCTGGTTACAATGTTGAGTATTCAGCGATGACTTTTGCATTGTTCTTCCTTGGTGAATACGCCAACATGATTTTAATGGCAGCCATGACCGCCATCTTGTTCCTGGGTGGGTGGCTGCCACTGATAAATATTGCTCCTCTCAATCTTATACCTGGTCCCATATGGTTGGCCATTAAAATTGCATTCGTGCTCTTCTTCTTCTTGTGGGTTCGTGCCTCATTCCCTCGCTATCGCTATGATCAACTAATGCGTCTAGGTTGGAAAATTTTTTTACCAATTTCACTTGCTGCTGTTGTTATCGTAGCAAGCACACTTGTCGCTTTTGACCTAGCACCAACGTCAGGACAATTAAGGTAAAAAATGAGTTTAATCCATCGCAGTATAAACACTTTTCTTTTAGCTGAACTTGTCAGTGGTCTATTATTGACATTGCGTTATATGTTTCGGCCAAAGGTGACGATCAACTATCCATATGAAAAAGGCCACCTCAGCCCTCGTTTTCGTGGAGAACATGCATTAAGGCGCTATCCTAACGGAGAGGAGCGCTGTATTTCTTGCAAACTTTGTGAGGCCATTTGTCCAGCTCAAGCAATCACTATAGAAGGTGATGCACGTGAAGACGGTTCACGTAGGACGACACGTTATGATATTGATATGACCAAGTGTATTTATTGTGGCTTTTGCGAGGAAGCATGTCCAGTCGACGCCATTGTTGAAGGCCCAAATTTCGAGTTTGCTACAGAAACCCGCGAAGAGCTCATGTATGACAAACAAAAACTTTTAGCGAACGGCGCGCGTTGGGAAACGGAAATTGCTGAACGCTTATCTATAGATGCGCCTTATCGCTGATATGCAAAAATTTGATTATTATTATACAAATGCCTACTTGGGCACATACGGAGACATGGCTTGAATGATTATACAAGGGCTTACTTTTTACATGTTTTCACTGGTCGCCATTACTTCTGCGTTACTAGTAGTTACTTCCAGGAACCCTGTGCATTCTGTGTTATTTTTGATCCTTGCTTTCTTTAACGTGGCTGGATTGTTTGTGCTGCTTGGCGCTGAATTCTTAGCTATGATACTTGTGGTTGTTTATGTAGGTGCAGTAGCTGTACTTTTTATGTTCGTAGTAATGATGCTGGATATTAATTTTGTCGAATTGCGGCAAGGTTTTCTGCAGTATTTACCATACGGCATTGTAATTGGGCTGGTACTTTTGGCTGAGCTTGTCATTGTAATGAGTGGATGGCAATTGTCACCAGAATCTCTAAATGCAATCGCAGCCCCCATCCCTGAGGCTGCTACAAACACCCATGCTCTGGGAGCAATTATCTACACAGATTATATTTATTCATTCCAAGTAGCTGGATTTATTTTGTTAATTGCCATGATCGGAGCAATTGTACTGACTCATCGCAAACGTCCCGGAATAAGAAAGCAAAAAATAGAGAACCAATTAGCTCGTAAACCAGAGGATTCTATAGAAATTCATAAAGTACAATCGGGTAAGGGTATCTGATGTTTGAAGTAGGGCTCTCTCACTATTTAATTGTTGCAGCTATTATTTTCTCGCTGGGGATATTCGGCATCTTTATGAACAGGAAGAACGTCATAGTTATACTTATGTCTGTTGAATTAATGCTGTTAGCAGTGAACATTAACCTTGTTGCCTTTTCTGCAGAACATCGTGATCTAGTTGGCCAAATATTTTCATTATTCGTGCTAACTGTTGCTGCTGCCGAAGCGTCTATTGGCCTTGCTATTCTTGTTGTTTTCTTTAGAAATCGCGGAAGCATCGCGGTCGAAGATATTAACAAAATGAAGGGGTAAGGAAGAAATGATTGCGACTGTTGTATTCTTGCCACTTTTAGCATCCCTAACTGCTGGTATACTCGCCTTCATATCCAGAGGTGAAGATAAAAAAAACCCAAACCGACTGGATAAAATATCCCAATACGTGACCTGTGCAGCACTAATCATCTCAACTGCAATTTCCATTTTGATTTTTAAAGACGTGGCACTTTCTGGAAACGTCCAAAATTTATATCTCTTCAATTGGATTGGTTCAGGAACTTTAAATATTTCTTGGTCTCTGAAAGTGGATAGTCTGACTGCAGTAATGTTAATCGTTGTTACTGTGGTTTCTTCAATGGTTCATATCTATTCCATCGGCTACATGAACCACGATCCCAAAATTCCACGTTTTATGGCTTATTTAAGTCTTTTCACTTTTTTTATGTTAATGCTGGTGACAGCCGATAATTTAGTACAGATGTTTTTTGGGTGGGAAGGGGTCGGGCTTGCCTCATATCTTTTAATTGGTTTTTGGTATCACAAGCCTTCGGCCAACTCAGCTGCGATCAAAGCCTTTGTCGTCAATCGGGTCGGTGATTTTGGTTTTATGCTTGGTATCTTCACGGTCTACCTTATATTTGACACCGTCAGCTTTGAAGAGATTTTTGCAGCTGTTCCACAAAAGGCAAATGACACTATTAAGTTGTTTGGTGGTGATTTTCACGCGATAACTATAGCGTGTTTGTTGTTGTTTATTGGTGCCATGGGCAAGTCTGCTCAATTGGGACTTCACACTTGGCTGCCAGATGCAATGGAAGGTCCAACCCCTGTGTCTGCATTGATTCATGCGGCGACTATGGTTACTGCAGGCGTCTTCATGGTAGCAAGGTTGTCACCTCTATTTGAGTTCTCAGATACAGCACTCACTGTGGTTACCATCGTTGGTGGATCAACAGCAATTTTTGCTGCAACAATCGCTTGTACTCAAAATGACATAAAGCGAGTGATCGCATATTCAACCTGTTCACAGTTGGGCTACATGTTTTTTGCCTGTGGTATTTCGGCTTATTCGGCAGGTGTTTTCCACCTGATGACACATGGTTTCTTCAAAGCTCTGCTATTTCTAGGTGCGGGTTCGGTGATCCATGCTATGTCTGATGAACAAGACATGCGAAAGATGGGCGGTCTTGGAAAGCATATCAAAGTAACTTATGTTCTTGTGTTTATTGGTTCTCTTGCATTAGTTGGGATTTGGCCCTTCGCCGGGTTCTATTCAAAAGATATCATATTAGAAGCCGCATGGGCAGCTCACACTAACGCCGGTAACTATGCTTTCTGGATGGGCGTATCAGCAGCATTCTTGACTGCCTTTTATTCTTGGCGGTTGATCATTATGACATTTCACGGAAACTCGCGTTCTGATGAAACTGTACTAGCTCATGTTCACGAAAGTCCAAAAGTCATGCTAATTCCACTTATAGTCTTAGCTGTTGGGGCAGGATTTTCAGGATATATTGGCTACACTTACTTCGTTGGTCAAAATGCATCACTGTTTTGGGGGAATGCCATTTTAGTGCTGGACACTCATACAGCCCTTGAAGCAGCTCACCACGCCCCTATTTGGGTCAAATATCTTCCTATGGGTGTTGGTTTTTTTGGGATTTTTCTAGCCTATGTGTTTTACATGTGGTGTCCAAGGCTGCCTGGCTTGATTGTTGAAAATATCCGTCCGCTTTATAATTTTGTATTTAATAAGTGGTACTTTGATGAGCTCTATGGCCTTCTGTTTGTAAATCCAGTTTTATACCTTGGACGAAATCTTTGGAAGACTGGCGATGGTGCTGTTATTGACGGTATTGGTCCAGACGGAATTTCAGCTGCCGCACTTAACCTGACTAAGCGTATTGCTCAGTTGCAAACTGGCTATTTGTATCACTACGCCTTTGCCATGATTGGTGGCATTATTGTTTTGATAAGCATCTACATGTTGGGTGTGTGAGTGCTATGAGTAATTACCCCATCCTTTCATTATTAATTTTCATACCACTGATAGGCGCACTGTTCATTTTTGTCATACGTGGTGAAGATGAGATAGTTAAACGTAACGCACGTCAAGTTGCACTATGGACATCCTGTGTGGTCTTTGCTTTGTCACTGTTATTATGGAAAAATTTTGACATAACCACAGCAAACTTTCAGTTTGTTGAACATCAGGAATGGATGCCCAAATTTAACATTGCATACCATATAGGTGTTGATGGTATCTCAATCCTATTCGTTCTGCTGACAACACTGCTAATACCTGTATGTATATTAGCAAGTTGGGATGCCATTCAAGAGCGGGTCAAGGAATACATGATTGCCTTTCTTGTTCTTGAAACCATGATGATAGGCATGTTCGTGGCCTTAGATATTATTGTTTTTTATATTTTCTTTGAAGCTGTGCTGCTGCCAATGTTCTTGATTATTGGCGTATGGGGTGGAAAGAGACGAGTATACGCAGCCTTTAAGCTATTTTTGTATACTCTGCTCGGTTCTGTATTGATGCTGGTAGCTATTTTAGTGATGTATTTTGAAGCTGGCACGTCCAATATTCCGGTTCTGCTATCCCATAATTTTCCAGCCTCCATGCAAACTTGGCTATGGCTGGCATTCTTTGCGTCATTCGCTGTAAAGGTTCCCATGTGGCCCGTTCATACTTGGTTACCTGACGCCCATGTTGAAGCGCCGACGGCAGGATCAGTTATATTAGCAGGTGTGCTCCTAAAATTTGGGGGATATGGATTCCTTCGTTTCTCATTACCCATGTTCCCTCTAGCGACTGCTGATTTCACAATTCTGATATATACGCTAAGTGTTATTGCAGTGATTTACACCTCACTGGTTGCCTTGGCCCAAGAAGACATGAAAAAGCTGATTGCTTATTCATCAGTTGCCCACATGGGATTTGTAACTATTGGGACATTTACCTTAACCGTTCAGGGAATCGAGGGAGCAATTTACCAAATGCTTAGTCATGGTATTGTTTCTGCTGCCTTGTTCCTTATTGTTGGCGTAGTTTATGACCGTATCCATTCTCGTGAAATTGCCCAGTACGGGGGCCTCGTTCACAAGATGCCGGCTTACTCACTTATTTTCATGGTTTTTATGCTCGCATCTGTTGGTTTGCCAGGCACAGGTGGTTTTGTCGGCGAATTGCTCATACTTGTTGGTGCTTTTAAGGCTAACAGCTTACTAGCTGCGTTAGCTGCGACCGGGGTTATTCTTAGTGCTGTTTATATGCTATATTTATATCGACGTATCATATTTGGCAAACTTAGCAAAGATCATCTTTTAAAGATAAAAGATTTGAACTCACGTGAAATAATGGTCTTTGCACCACTAATAATTCTGATCTTTTGGATGGGTATATATCCATCTTCCTTTCTAGAAATTTTACATGTATCCGTTAATAATTTAATTGATCGTGTAGAATCTGCGCAAGCTGCTTCAGCTGCGTTGGTTGCGGGACGATAAAGGATAGTTTGTGATGACTGAAGTACCGAACATGGTCCCCGCGCTCCCGGAAATTTTTGTTGCAGGCGTCAGTATGGCATTGCTTATGTTGGGTGTATTTCAGAAGGTGGGGGACAGCGCTCAAGAAATAAAAACTTCTCGTCTTATTTCACGCCTAGGCATAGTGACACTTGTGCTTGCGATAGTTTTAGTTGCGGCAGTTGCTGGTGGTACCATGGTAACCTTTGGTGGAATGTTTGTTAGTGATCCGTTTGCTATATTTTTTAAGGTCTTAATTCTGATGGCGTCGATCTTAACGCTGGTAATTTCTCAAGACTACATGGAAAAGCAAGGTATTTCGCGCTTTGAGTATGTTATTTTGATCATTTTTGCCACACTTGGTATGATGTTGATGGTCTCAGCCAATAATCTGCTATCGCTTTATTTAGGCTTGGAAATGCAATCCTTGTCCTTGTATGTGGTTGCCTCTTTTAACCGTGATGATGAACGTTCCACTGAATCTGGATTAAAATATTTTGTTCTGGGAGCGGTTGCCTCAGGTATGCTTTTGTACGGCATCTCTTTGGTTTATGGTTTTTCTGGGACTACTGATTTTAAAACCCTCGGTGCTTTATTTGCCGATGGTCAAGAGTCACTTGCATCAATTGGATTAATTATTGGCATAGTT
>Ga0209631_10000707_pt1 | contig 44851 bp, 46 predicted proteins | sample COG_08_FD_184752 | JGI IMG/M metagenome (GOLD analysis project Ga0209631, IMG submission 184752) | Pelagic Microbial community sample from North Sea - COGITO 998_met_08 (SPAdes) (version 2) | ecosystem: Environmental > Aquatic > Marine > Neritic zone/Coastal water | place: Helgoland, sampling... | reverse complement strand
GGGGAGTCGAACCCCTGTTGCCGAGATGAAAACCCGGTGTCCTAGGCCTCTAGACGAACGGGACTAGATGCGAAGCCATTATATTGGTTCAAGTTAAAATATAAAAGCCTTCTTTTGTTATTTCAAGCGTTTATTTATTGCGGTTAAAAAACCTCTTAAATAGTTGCCTTCCATTGAATCAGGCATAAGTCTGGAAAACATCCTTTTTATACGTGAGATTATCTGAGAAGGATTTTTAGGATCAATAAGATCTAGTTCAATTGAGGTTTTAACAAAATGGTCAATAAGTCTTTGAAGATCTTCTGAATTTATTTCAGGATAATCTCTCCATTCTCTATCTTCACTAGTATTTCTTTGCTTAAAAAGCTCATAAGTTACTATTTGAACAGACATTGCAATATTTAAGACTGGGTAATCTGGATTGGCTGGAATTTCTAAATGGTAATTTGCTAATTGAAGCTCTTCATTAGTAAGACCCCTATCCTCTCTTCCAAAAATTATAGAAACCTCTTTATTGCCTGATGCCTGATCAATTATTTGATCTGCTGCTGTTTGAGGATTCACTGTAGGCCAATTAATGCTCCTATTTCTAGCAGAAGTAGCATAAACAAAGGTACTTTGCTTAATTGCTTCCTGAAGACTTGGATAAATAATTGCACTATCTAAGACGTCCCTAGCATTCCCTGAGAGAGCATTTGCATCTCCTGATGGAAAATCTTTTGGATTTACTAAAGATAGCTTGGATAAGCCCATAGTCTTCATAGCTCTTGCAACTGAACCAATATTCCCGGGATGAGAAGTTTCTACCAAAACTATATTTATTAAATTACTTTTAAAAGTCATGCAACTATTATCCTCATTTCCATTACAATAGCGACATGTCTATACCAGCTTTATTAAATGTTGCTCTTTTGTCTGCAAGAAAAGGTGCAGCTGAAATTGAATTTGCCGTAAAAAAAGTTCATACCTTGGATGTTAAGAAAAAAGGCCCAGCAGACTACACAACAGCAATAGACAAAAGAGTTGAAAAAATTGTTTTAGAAGAAATTAAAAGATTCTATCCTGATGATAATTTTCTTGGTGAGGAAACTGGAGAACAGCTTGGAAGCTCAAATATAACTTGGGTGCTAGATCCTATAGACGGTACATCAAATTTCATGCATGGTTATCCGCATTTTTGTATTTCATTATCATGTCTTATAGATGGTTCCCCAGTAGCCGGAGTAATTATTGATCCAACACGTCAAGAAGAATTTAGTGCATCAAAAGGTGGTGGAGCTGATTTAAATAATAGGAAAATTAGAGTTAGCAAACAACCAGATCTTAATGGATCTTTAATTTCAAACTCATCTCATACAAATACTTCTCAACCATACAAGTATGAAAATATGAAAACTTTTCAAAAACTCTACGAAAGTGAGGTAACTATAAGAAGGTCAGGTTCTGTTGCATTGGATTTATGTTATGTGGCTGCAGGAAGGCTTGATGCTTTTTGGGGTCACGGTTTAAAAAAATGGGATGTATCTGCAGGATTGCTTATTGCTGAAGAAGCTGGTGCATTAATTAGTAATTTTAATGGTGATCCAAAGTATTTAGATGGAGACCATTTTATTTGCTCATCACCTAAGTGTTTTAAACCTATGTTGCAGGCTATAAAACCTTTTTATAAAGCCGATTAAGGCATTTCATCAAAGTCAGCACCTTCAGGCTCAGGAATAGCCATATCTTCTTGCGTTATGCCTAATGACATAAGCATATTTGCAACTATATAAATAGACGAGTAAGTACCAATTAGAACTCCTAGTATTAATGCAAGGCTGAAACCTCTTATCAAATCACCACCAAATATAAATAGAGCAAATAGAACTAATAATGTTGTAAATGAAGTTATAACTGTTCTGCTTAAAGTTTGATTTAATGATAAATCTATTATTTCTTGTGGATCATCAAGTTCACGCTGCGTTCTAAAGTTTTCTCTTATCCTGTCTGAAACAACAATAGTGTCATTGAGTGAATAACCTATAACAGCAAGAAGTGCCGCTAAAACAGTCAGATCAAAGTCCCATGCGAATATAGAAAAGAAACCTAAGATGATTACAACATCATGAGTTAATGCTGTTACCGCTCCTAATGCAAATTTATATTGAAATCTGAAGGCCACATATAACAAAATCATAAAAAGAGCTACGAGCATACCCACTCCGCCTTGGTCTCTTAACTCTGAGCCAATTTGCGGACCTACAAATTCAGATCTTTTTAGAGTGCCAGGTAGACCTTTATCTTGCAACAGGGTAAATATTTGATTACCTAATTTACTATTTCCACTCTGGTCTGCAACCTTAATCAAAACATCCAGATCTGTTCCGAAGTTTACTACCTGAGAATCTTCAAAATTATTGGCTATTAATATAGAACGAATTTCTTCAAGATTTGCAGGTTCTTCATATGAAATTTCAATCAAAGTTCCCCCACTAAAGTCTAAACCTAAAGTTAATCCTCTAAAGCCTAATGTAAGAACAGAAATAGAAAAAAGGGCTATTGAAAAAATACCTGCTATTTTACGAAACTTCATGAATGGAATAGGGTTATTCATTAGACCTTAAGCTCCTTAATATTTTTACCACCATAAATAAGATTTACAATTGATCTTGTAACCAAGATCGCAGTGAACATTGAAGTAACAATTCCTATTGAGAGAGTAATTGCAAACCCTTTCACTGGACCTGTTCCTATTGTATAGAGAACTAAAGATGCAATTAAAGTTGTTACATTTGCATCAAATATAGTAACAAAAGCTCTTGAAAATCCATCATTAATAGCGCTTTGTGGATCTTTCGTTTTAAGCTCTTCACGAATTCTTGAGAAGATAAGTACATTTGCATCCACTGCCATACCAACTGTTAAAACAATACCAGCAATACCAGGAAGAGATAAAGCAGCACCGAGCAAGGACATAATGCCAGTAATAAGAATCAAGTTACTAAAAAGCGCTACATTAGCTGCAATGCCAAACATTCCATAATAAAGAGCCATAAACAAAACAACCAACATAAAGCCAATAACAACTGACCTAAAACCAGTTTCAATATTCTCCTTGCCAAGACTAGGTCCAACTGTTCTTTCTTCTACAAATTTCATTGGCGCCGCTAAAGCGCCAGCTCTTAATAACAATGCAAGCTCACTAGCCTCTTGTGGAGAGCCAACACCAGTAATCCTGAATGAATTTCCTAAATTTGCTTGAATGGTAGCAAGGCTGATAATTTTCTTTTCTATGTAGGATGTTTGAATAATAATTTCATTACCTTCAATATCATTACCAATTTCTGATTTACTTTTTTGTTCAACAAAAAGAACTGCTAAACCTCTTCCAATATTTGGACCAGTAGCACGCTGCATTGATCTGCCACCCTGCATATCTAGAGTTATATTTACTTGAGATCTGCCATTTTCATCAAAGCCTGTACTTGCATTAGTAACTCTATCACCAGTAACAACTATATTCTTTTCTAGGTATGCTGTTCTGAAGCTATCCTTAAATTCAAATTCTTCTTTTCTTAATCTTGAAGCGTTTTGCTTAGCTTCTAATCTAAATTCTAAATTTGCCGTTTTACCAATAATTTTTTTTGCTGCTGTTGGATCTTGCACTCCAGGTAGTTGAACAACAATCCTGCTGCTTCCCTGTCTTTGCACTACTGGTTCTGATACACCTAATTCATTAACTCTGTTTCTAAGTGTTGTGAGGTTTTGTCCAACTGCATAATCTCTAATTTCTTTTATGGATGCATCCGTATAGGCAACTGATATCAAATTTCTATCAGCATTTTCATTAATATCATAAAGGGCGCCATTAATACCTATAATATTATCTTTCCTCAAAATTCCACTAGCAGAACTAAATCCTTCTGAGTCTTTAAATTCAAAGATCATTGTCATAGCTCTACTAGATGAATCATCAAGATATATCTTTTGATCTCTAAATGTTTTTCTATATGAATTTAACTGGGCCTCCAGCCTGCTATTCAATGCACTTTCTATGTCAACTTCAAGAAGAAAATGCACTCCACCGGAAAGATCTAAACCAAGCTTTAATGGCCTACCCCCAATATCTTTAAGCCATTGAGGCGTTGACGGCTCTAAATTCAATGCAATAATCGCCTTGTCTAATAAAGCTCTTTGCAAGACAGTCTTTGCACTTAACTGATCTTCAATAGAAAAGAATTTAGCAACAATATTATTATCTCTTAAGAAAACATCATCAAAATCTATGGACTTGCTTTTTAAGCTTTCTGAAACTGTTTCAAGCAAAGATTGATCTGCAGATTTACCAGAATCTGTGTAAGCAACTTGAATTGCAGGTTGAGCAGGATATAAATTGGGTAAGGCATAGAGAATCCCTAAAGCAAGTACTAGTGTTATGAGAGTGTACTTTAATGGAGAAAATCTATTCACAAATTATCCTAGCTATTGATTGAGGCAATAGTGCCTTTAGGTAACGTGTTTGAAATAGCATTTTTTTGAAGTTTAAAAGTAATGTTTTCACTAACTTCTATAGCAACATAGTCACCTTTAATTTCTTTAACTTTTCCAAGAATCCCACTTGCAGCAATAACTTCATCACCCTTTTCAAGATTATTCATCATATTTTGAAGTTCTTTAGCTCGTTTTTGTTGAGGCCTAACGGACATAAAATACAAAAGTATCATAAAGGTAAAAAGGAATATAAGCGGTGTGAATGCTGATCCGGTAGTATCCATATTATTTCTCCCTATAAAGGCCCATCGGGTATATCTAAATTCCGCTTATTATAAAAGTCTTTTACAAACTTCGCGAATATATTATTTTCAATAGAATTTCTTATACCTTGCATTAGAGACTGATAATAATAAATATTATGATAACTCGATAAAATACTTCCAAGCATTTCATTGGTTCTGTCTAGATGATTTAGATAGGCTCTAGAGTAATTCTTGCAAACTTTGCAGTCACAATTTTCATCAACAGGATCTTCACTCATCTTATATGGTGCATTTCTGATATTTACAACTCCTGTAGAAGTTATTAATTGGCCATTTCTGGCATTCCTAGTAGGCAGCACACAATCAAACATATCAATTCCATACCTTACAGCCTCCACAATATCTTCTGGTTTTCCTACCCCCATTAGGTATCTAGGCTTATCTGATGGCATTTTATCTGCCATGAAAGACAATATTTTATTCATTTCTTCTTTAGGCTCGCCTACACTAAGTCCACCAAGAGCAATACCATCAAAACCAATATCATTTAAGCTATTTATAGATATTTCTCGCAAATCTTCATACATACCACCTTGAACAATTCCAAAAAGTGCAGAGTTAGATTTATGGGCCGCTTTACAGCGTTTTGCCCATCGCATTGAAAGCTCCATAGACTTTTCAGCTTCCTCATGTGTTGAAGGGTAATTAGTACATTCATCAAAGGCCATAACAATATCTGATCCAAGATTTTCTTGAATTTGAATTGAGTCTTCCGGGGTCATAAAAATCTTTTTTCCATCATAAGGAGAGCTAAACTTAACTCCTTCTTCTGAAATTTTTACCAAATCACCTAGGCTCCAAACTTGAAATCCTCCAGAATCTGTAAGAATAGGTCTATCCCAATTTGAAAATTTATGTAAGCCGCCTAGATCACGAATAGCTTCATCACCAGGACGTAACATTAAATGATAAGTATTGCCTAAAATAATCTCTGATCCAGTAGATTTTAAGTCTTCAACAGTTAAACCTTTGACGGTTGCATTTGTGCCAACAGGCATAAATGCTGGAGTTTGTATTTTTCCTCTTGGAAAATCTAATTCTGCTCTTCTAGCAAATTCAGATTGATTATGTAAATTAAATTTCATGTTTCTCTATAAGCATAGCATCGCCATATGATAAAAATCGATACTCCTTTTCGACAGCTATTTTATATATTTCTTTCATTTTATCGAAGCCTATAAACGCAGATACAAGCATTAATAATGATGACTGAGGTAAATGAAAATTTGTAATAAGTCTATCTACTGCTTTAAATTTATACCCAGGGTAAATAAAAAGCTTCGTATAACCGCAGAAGCCTTTTTTGCTTTCATCCATAAATGCTGTTTCAAGTGCTCTTGTTGCCGTAGTTCCAACTGCAAATACTTTTTTACCTTTTTTCTTCGTTTCTAAAACCATATCAACAACTTCTGGAGTAACTTCTAGATATTCGCTATGGATATCATGCTCTTCTATATTTTCTGCTTTGACAGGCTGAAAAGTACCAGCCCCAACACTTAAATTTACTGTTGCTATATTCACTCCCTTATTTTTAATCAATTCTAATAAAGTGTTATCAAAATGTAGCCCTGCAGTTGGCGCTGCAACTGAATCTTGCTGTGTCTTATCTTCATAAACTGTTGCATATCTATGCCTATCTAATTCCTCATCTGGTCTTTTTATATATGGCGGTAAGGGTACGTGGCCAATTGCGTTAAATATTTCTATGGGAGATCTATCAAATTGCAAAATAAAAAAACTATCTTGTCTTCCAATACATTTCACAATGAGAGAATTTAAAATAATGTTACTACCTATCTTTGGACTTCTGCCTGATCGGATTTGAACTAAAGCTTTATTTTCTTCTAACACCCTTTCAAGCATTACTTCAATAGACCCGCCTGATTCTTTATTCCCAAAGACCCTGGCTGGAATAACAGAAGTATTATTTAATACTAGAAGGTCCCCTTGTTGAAAGAAATTGATAATATCTTTAAAAAGAAGATGTTCAATGGTTTTAGATTGCACTAGTAATCTGCTTGAACTTCTGCTGTTTAGAGGATAATTAGCAATTAATTTTTCTGGCAGATGATAATTGAAATCTGATGTTTTCATGAACAGGTGATTTTAAAGTAGATAATACTTAGCTACAATGCCGAACTTGCCCCATTGGCGGAATTGGTAGACGCGCGCGATTCAAAATCGCGTTCCTTCGGGAGTATCTGTTCGACTCAGATATGGGGCACCAACTATTTAAAATGAACAGTTAATATTTAGGATACTAAATAAATAGTTATTGGTAGAATTATTATTGCTCCATGAATCGCTTGTAGAAATTAAGTCTAGACATCCTTTTTTATCTAAATTTATGGGGACTCCTTTCATGAGTCCGCTGGTAGTGCTCCATCCAGTATTTGAGATTGGACGAGAAGGCAAAATTGATTCATTTGAAATAAAGTTACCTTGCCCATCATTAATTGCAATATGCGCTCCAGAAATAGAATTTGAATAATCTCTTGTTGAGTGAAAGATATCTAAATCTCCATCATTATCAATATCTCTTAAGTAAATATTTCCCTCTCCATGATGATTGTCAGCTCTTACTTGATCAATAAATCTTGAAGAAGTTTCATCAACCAAAAATCCTGTTTGATCATTTATAAGAATCTGAATATAAGCTCCTTCGTAATAAGGCTCATCCCTAGTGATTGCAACTACAACATCCTGAAAGCCGTCACCATTTACATCTCCAGCAGCAGCATGATTATATTTATTATGATTTATTTCATGAGGGCCTTTAGGTAAATCAAGCTTGAGCCATGAAGATATTTCATCTGTCCCATTACTCAGAAGGATTGTTCCCTCTTCAGGCTGAGATTCAAATAAAAATCGATTATCAAAGTTCCAGAATAATAGATCATCAAAATTATCATTATTAAGATCTGTAACTAGGCTGCTCATAGGATTCATATATGATTGCTGCCATTCGACATTAATATATTCATGAATTGAAAATTGTCCAAGACCATCATTTACTAAAAGTATATTGCAGGCAAAAATATCAAAATCTCCATCGGCATCAAAGTCTCCTCCGCTTGCTTCATGCGCAAAACCACATTTCTGACCTTCACCATTATTTTGATCTTCAATATTTATACTTTTGTCCTCAAAACGTCCTTCACTATTACTCAATAACAATAAATGAGGATAGGGTTTAATATAATTTTCTGAATAATCCTCCGATCTAACCTGTTTACCCATAGAGCCAGCAAAAATATCATCAATACCATCAGAATTAAAATCTTTAATCACAGTTCTGTATGCAAATGGATGAGTGGGGAATGTACCAGTTGCATAAATAGACATATCTTCATAAAGATGTCCATTTCCATCATTAAGATAGATATGAATTGGTGCATCAATCTTTTGATCTTCTTCAATAGTATGTGGAAATATTGCCCATATAACAACCAAATCCTCAAAGCCATCTCCATTAAAATCACCGGTTGCCATGTTGTGAGCATCCTGTCCAAATAATTCCTGATCGTAAGTAACACAATCATCCGGAGTTGGATAACAGATAGTTGCTGAATATCTGTCGGTAATCTCAATACCGCCAAAACCTATATCTGCAATATGATAATAATCAGTGGCTAAATTACTACTATTAGTTGGATTGGCATCAAATTTTGTTGATAGTTTTTTTACAGATAGCTCAATATTTTTTTGACCCGCTGGACAGTTCGTATCACTTATAGAGTTAATTGATAATGTATAAGTTTGTAAATCTCTAAAAGTTATTGGAGCATTAAATCTAAATGTATTCTCCTCACTTTCTTTCCAAAATATTTCATCACTCACTAGATTAAAAGAGCAATTTGGATAATTTGAGGATGAAATCGTTAATTCAATTGGATCAAATGAGAAAATCTCTGATTGAAGTTGTGAGGTATTTATATTAAGTGGAACTATAACTTCGTTGGTGTTTTTTGAAGATCCGCCCCCTCCACAAGAAAAAAGAAATCCTAGAATAATAATAAATATCAATTTATTTTTTTTATGCATTAATCTAATCCCAGCTTTTTTTTAAATTCTTTGAGAGTTTTCTTGCAAAACGCTTAAACAGCTTCAAAGCCTTTATTATATCTTCTTCATATATTATTTCTGCAAGCGAGTAGCCATCCCAATAAGAAACCTTAAAAATTTTTTTCTCTTGAATTATCTCTACCAAAGCTGGATCACTATTTGATAAATCAACATGGCTTATAGCTACATAGTCTGCTTTAAAAATAAAATTTGTATTAGGAATATCAGAAAATATAGATTGATATAAACCTTCAACCCTTCTTCTATTACTTTCTATGCTTGTGTTGATCATATGAATGATGTCTTCCAACTTTGCCAAATTCTCTCAAACCAACATGTTTAGTTTTTCGTCCCTGAGCTCTCTTTCTCCAAACCACATAACTAGTTTTTTTGAGATTATCCCGCATTAGGTCTTCAACTTGATTTTGATTTAACCCATAAGTTGCCTCTATAGCATCAAATGGAGTTCTGTCCTCCCATGCCATTTCAATAATGCGAGAAATATCTGAGGGATCTAGCTTGATAGAAAAATAACTTAGCTTTTTAGCTTAGCTACCTCGGCCTCTAGTTCAGCTACTCTTCTTTTTAGAGGCTCTAGCTCCTCTTTCTTAATAAAGCCTGATTCTTTCATAAATTTGTCTAATGCTGGTTTTAGCATTTTTTCCATATTTTTAGCATCTTTCATCATTGCAAATGGATTCATAAGATCATCTCCTTATTAAATATTTTAAATGTATACATCAAACCTAGTCGACTTTCCTTTGATTTGATAATTAATATTATTACAAATTTTCTTACCTTTTATAGGTCTTTTTAATATTATTTTTTTGTATTGCAACTTTTTAAACTTTGTAAAAAGCGTATCAGCCATATCATCTATCTTTTCTATCTTTAAAATATTTTTTATAGCATGTATATTTCCAGCTCTTAAGATATGTTTCTTAGTTTCTGGATATAGAGGGTCTAAATATATTGCATCTATATTATTTTGATCTTTATATACTTCAAATGAATTTCCATGTATTAAGTTTAAATTTGATAAAAAAGGAAGTTCTTCTTTTGCTCTATCACAAGCATTTTTTACTAAAAAATATAAAATTTTACTTTGCTCGCAGGCTATTACCTTGTGACCAAGTGATAAAAATATTAGGGCATCTGAAAGAAAGCCAGCCGTTCCATCAAAAATAGTTAAACAATTTTTTGATTTGCCTAGTGTTTTTTTAAGCAAGCTCTCATGATCTGATCTTTTCAGCCTCCACCCCATCGAGCCGGTCAGAAAATCAACATAAAGAATATCAGCTGGGCTATTAACATCATTAACAAAATATAAGCCAGATTTATCATAAGAGATAATAGAACCATACTCAGGATATTTTGTGACTAAATCTATATTTAAATCCTTTGCTATAAACTCTAACTCTTTTTTAAATTCAAGACTGTCTATCCATACAACACAATTCATACAATAAGAAGGAGGCCAAATCCAAGCAATAATCTGTATATAACAAATGGATACATTCCAATTTTATCTATGAAAGCTAAGAAAAATTTAATTGTGTAAAAAGCAAAAATGGCGGAAACACTAAATCCAATTAATAGGCTTAATATGTTAATTGCTTCAAATGAATTAAAGCTATCAATGAGCAAAAATATTAGTGCTCCAAGTATCGTTGGAATGCTTAATAAAAAAGCAAACCTTGAGGCTTCCTTTAAATTTAGACCAATAAGAAGTGCGGCTGTCATTGCTGTGCCTGACCTTGAAGCGCCTGGGATTAAAGCAAATACTTGAAATAGTCCAATAAAAAAAACAGCGAAAATGCTGAGCTGTAGAATAGTTTTAGATTGCGAACTATATCTATATGCTAAAAATAAAATAGCAGCAAAAATTAAGTTTGCCCATGCAATATATGTAATTCCAAAGTTTCTATTTGCAATAAAATCAGAACCAATTAGTCCGAAGATAATAATTGGAACCGTTGCAATAATAAGATGTGTAAATAACTGCCTGCTTTGGGTGTCATAGTTATTAAATAAAGGGTTTATAGATAAAAGCATTTTCTTTAAATCAACCCTAAAATATACAAGAACAGCAAGAAGAGTTCCTCCATGAGTTGCAATATCAAAACTTAAGCCTAGATCATTAGTTCCAAATAGCAGACTTGGAAATAATAGATGAGCAGAGCTTGAAACTGGTAAAAATTCAGTTAAACCTTGTATTAATGCTAGTGCAATACTTAAAAAAATATCATTCATCAGAAATTTTTTTGTAATTAGTATCTTTTAAATATACTGGATTTGCCTCTTCAGGTAAAAATTTATCTTGGTTGTTGAATTTAAAATTTGCAAGATGTGCAATAGATAGCGCATTAGAATGAATGTTAAATAATGAATTAGTGTCTAATTTAATTCTTTCATCATCCCAGCCATTTCCTGCATATATAGCCAATGGATTGCTTAAAAGCATTGGGTCAGCTAATTGTTTATAAGATTTTACTTGTTCGTCTGATTGTTTTTCTAACTGAGGTGAGTTGAGGTATTTGCAGAAATAAACTTCATCTAAATCAGATTTTAATGCCACATTGATAACATTATATTTTGTATTTATTACTTCATTATTTACTTGATATGCTATAGATTTTAAATTAGATATTCCAATAAGTGGTTTTTTTTGGGTCCAACTCAAACCTTTCATGAAACTTGCTAAACTTCTTATACCGGTATACGAACCAGGACCCCTTCCAAAGGCAAAACAATCTATTTCGGAGATATGAATTTGTTTATTGATTCCAACTGATGACAAAAGATTATTCCAATTAGGTCTTTCTTTTCTAGCATGCGTCTTGGAGTAAGATAAAATTTCATCTTCATATATAAGAGCCACTGAAGAAGAGTCACCGGAGCTATCTATCGCGAGAAGCTTCATTTTATTTATAAATTAGCTTTAATAGATTCGAACACAGATTCAACAGACCCTGCGCCATCAACTTTAAAATACACTAATTCATTACTATTAGATTTCTGATTATAAAATTCTGATAGCGGTTTTGTCTCTTCATGATAAACATCTAATCTTTTTGAAACTGTTTCAGGCTTATCATCGTCTCGTTGAACCAAATCCTCTCCAGTGATGTCATCAATACCTTCATTTTTTGGTGGATTAAATTCAATATGATAACTTCTGCCTGAAGCTATATGAAAACGCCTGCCTGACATTCTGTCTAGAATAACCTGGTCATTAACTTCAATCTCAATTACATGAGAAAAAGCTACATTCATATCAACAAGCATTGTTGCTTGACCAATAGTTCTTGGAACCCCATCAAACAAAAAACCATTTTTGCAATCATCTTTTTGAATTCTGTCAACGATTATTGAACCTATGATTTCATCTGACACTAATGCGCCAGAGCTTAATACTCCTGATACTCTTTTACCTAATTCAGAGCCAGAGGCAATAGCCTCTCTAAGCATATCTCCAGTGCTAATTTTTGGGATACTAAGATAGTCACAGATCAAGTCTGCTTGAGTCCCCTTGCCTGCACCTGGAGGCCCTAATAGGATTAATTTGTTCATGTTTCAATAATAGCGAATGCGACTACGTAATCAGTTTCGTCTGCAATACTAACATGGCTGGCAGTTATCTCTAAATCACTAAATATTTTTTTCAAACTACCTTCACTATTAATGTAAGGTTTTCCAAGATCATCTCTTAGTATTTCAATATCTTTTGGGAAGACATCATTTCGAAATCCTGTGCCTAAAGCCTTTACTAACGCTTCTTTGCAAGCAAATTGTTTTGCTAGAAAAATTTTTTGTTTAGCTGGTGAATAATCTTTCCATAGAATATATTCTTGACTAGATAATATTTTTTTTGCAAAAGCTGCGGTATTTTTTATCCTACTAATTAAAACTATATCTGTGCCAATACCATAGATCATTTTTGCAACCTTCTAAAAATTTGTCTGCTATTTAAATCCTTGCCCTCAAGACAAAACATAATTGTAGCTTGGGTTAATTGTTTTAATTTATTGCTTGAAACATTTATTAAATTTCTGTTTCTTATATCTATGATATCTTGACCAGAAAAATCTGGAGCTTTATTAGAGATTTGAAAACCTCTTTCCGCAATGAAAATATAATCTAAAGAAGCATCAATTGGCTCGTGAGCATCTATGTCAGTTTGGAAATTTATTCCATAGCCAAGCATATCTAAAAGGTCTAACTCAAAACTTCTAAGTAAAAAATTCATATCTACTTCCTTGGTAGCAGCTTCAATAAAATTACTATATAAATTAAATAAATCTTCATTCGCAGCATCTTTTGGAAGAAGTTTAATCATTAACTCATTTATGTAGAGCAAACTATAGCTTTTTTTAGAAAGATTATTATCTATAAGAGATACATCTCTATCGATATTAGTTAATGTTTTTAATTCGGATCTACCTGAATAAGTTATCTGTAATTTTGAAAATGGAACAAGGTATCCAAAAAACTTTGATTTTGGTTTTTTAGCCCCTCGGGCTATAACTGACATTTTCCCAGAGTGTCTGGTAAAAATTTCAGCAATGATGCTTGTATCTCCATATGACCTTTGATGCAGTAAAAAGCATTCTTGCCATTCATTAGGACTCATAACTTCCGCCAACCCCTAGACTATGTAAATAATCAGAGTCTGTATTCCAGTTTTTCTTTACTTTGACCCACGTTTTTAGAAACACTTTTTTTTCATAATATTTTTCTAAATCAAGTCTTGCCTGAGTGCCAATTTTTTTTAAAACTTCTCCTTTTTGACCAATAACAATTTGTTTTTGTGTTTGTCGAGCTACATAAATCACTGCATGTATTCTTACAATATCCTTTTCATCTTCTAGCTGTTCAACTTGAACAAAAGTATCATGTGGCAATTCATCTCCCAATGATCTAATAATTTTTTCTCTTACTAACTCTGAAACCATGAAATTGTCTTGATTAATCTCTGATCCCTCTTCTCCGTATACATGCTGGTTTTTTGGTAAATAGCTTAATATTAATTTTTCTAACTCGATGATGCCATCATCATTTGTAGCTGATATGGGAATAATTTCTAGAAAATTATAAGCTTCTTGAAGTTGATCAATTAAAGGTAATAACTTATTTTTATCATCAACTTGATCTGATTTATTGATAACACAAATTACCTTTGAATTAGATTCTTTGATTTTTTCAAGAACTAAATGATCTAACTCTTGCATTGAAGCTCTTTGAATAACAAATAATACTAGATCCGAATCTTCAATAAGACTTGCAGCAGATTTATTAAGCAATCTATTCATTACTTTAGTTGATTTAATATGCATCCCCGGAGTATCAGCAAAAATCATTTGTTTATTTTTGACAGTCTTAATACCGAGAATATTATTTCGTGTTGTTTGAGATTTTCTAGAGGTAATAGATACTTTTTTACCTAAAATATGGTTAAGAATAGTAGATTTGCCTACATTAGGTTTGCCAACTATTGAGATATAACCACAAAAAGATTCTTTCATTAAATGAAATCTCCATTAGCCAGAATGCTTTCTGCTAATTTAGTTTCGGCAGATTTTTTTGATTTTCCTGTAGAGCTATATTTAATATTTTTAACTTCAAGAGTTGATTGAAATTTTTTACCCTTTACTTCAATTGTATAGTAGTTTGGTGGACTTAGACCTGCTGCTTGCATGGCTTCCTGTAACACAGATTTAGGATCTTTATAGTTATCATCTAAGGACAAGTTATTAAAATCATCTTCATATATTTTATAAATAACCTTCTTTGTATTTTTCCAACCTCCATCTATAAAAATGGCACCGATAAGCGCTTCAAATGCACCCTCTAATATTGAATATTTTCTATCATCAGATAGATTAATCATCCCTTTTGATAGTTTAATAATTTTATCAAGACCAATTTGGTTAGCTTTAAATGTTAATTTAGTGCCCTTTACAAGTGTTGCTCTTGCCCTTGTAAGAGTTCCTTCTTGATAATTAGGAAATTGTATAAAAAGATATTCTGCAATAACAGAATTTAGGATTGAATCACCTAAAAATTCTAATCTCTCATTATTAATATTTTTATTAAAGCTTTTGTGCTGAATAGCATGCATTAAATGGCTCTGATCTTTAAAAGAATAGTTGATAACTAATTCAAAGTCTTTAAGTCTCACTCAATACTACCTGCACGCTCGAAAGAAGGCACGCATGTCCAGCACTCCCAACTCATCCATATATAATCAGCAGTGCCCATAAAGTTATCTCTTGGAATGAAACCCCAATATCTACTATCGTTTGAATTATCACGATTATCGCCAACTGCGAAATACATTCCATCGGGAACAATCCATTCAGATGGAGCGCTAGATGGTCTTGATCTCATATGCTGTACAGTTATTTCTTTACCATTAAAATTCTCAAGATAAAAATCAATACCTGATTCAGTTTTATAATAATTTTGTGGAACAGCAGTATCATTTAAGTAAAGTTTCTTATTAATGTAGCTTATCTTATCTCCAGGCTTTCCTATTAATCTTTTAACAAATGGCATGGGTTTATGGGGTGGTATAAAGACCACAACATCTCCAAATTCTGGGTCTTTTGCCATAGCAAAGGATTTGCCGGTTCTCTCAATCTTTAAACCATATGAATGTTTGTTAACTAAAATGAAATCGCCTACTTTTAATCCTGGGATCATTGATCCAGATGGTATTTGATAGGGTTCATACATAAATGTTCTTAGAACAAATATTAAAAAAATTGGAATAAACCAACTTCTTCCCGAAGATTTTAAATATGAATTACCTATGAACTTACCAGTAATCCATATTACTAAACTTACTATTGTTGCGAGCAAAAGAATAATACTTAGATCACCAGCATTTATAAAAACACTGTACAAAATGAGAAGGCCAAATACAAAACCAATCTTGGACAACTTTGATTGGCTGGGTGTTTGGATATCTAAAATAGATGTATTATCCATTTTGATAGCTTCTACAACCCAAATGACAAGACATGTAAGGATTCCAATTGAAGCTAGTAAAAATAGTGGATCTGAAAACATTTACTATCCCCCTGAACTGAAGTAGTTGAGAAAAGCATCTTGAGGAATTGATACTCTTCCTATTTGCTTCATCTTCTTTTTGCCTTTCTTTTGTTTTTCTAGAAGTTTTTTCTTTCTAGAAATATCGCCACCATAACATTTAGCAGTAACATTCTTCCTAAGGGCTTTAACTGTTTCACGAGAAATGATTTTAGACCCCAATGCAACCTGAATAGGCACATCAAACATTTGCCTTGGAATTAACTTTTGAAGGTTTTTAGCAATCTCTCGAGCTTTCATCATAGAAAAAGATTTATGTACTATCATAGAGAGAGCATCAACCTTTTGATCATTAATTAAAATATCTATCTTTGTAAGATCAGATGCTCTGAAGCCAATAAGGCTATATTCTATAGACGCAAACCCTTTTGTCGAAGATTTTATCTGATCAAAGAAATCAACAATAACTCCTGATAAAGGCATCTCAAATACAATAGATACTTGAGTGCCGAAATAATTCATCTCTTTTTGAATACCTCTTTTAGCAGTGCAAAGAGTTATAACGCTGCCAACATAATCATTTGGAGTTAAAACATTTACCAGAACTATTGGTTCTCTAATTTCATCAATCTCATTAGAAACAGGCATTTGAGAGGGGTTGTCACATTTGAAAACAGTGCCATCTGTTTTTAATATTTCATATTCTACTGAAGGTGCTGTAGATATAAGATCTAAATCATATTCTCGTTCGAGTCTCTCTCGAATAACTTCCATATGAAGAGTTCCAAGAAAGCCACATCTAAAACCAAAACCAAGTGCATCTGAAACCTCAGGCTCATAAACCAGTGAAGAGTCATTTAATATTAGTTTAGATAAAGCATCTCTAAATTTTTCATAGTCCTCTGAACTTACAGTAAATAATGAAGCAAATACTTTGGGATTTACTTTTTGAAATCCGGGTAGAGCTTTTGTAATGTCATCGTTATACTCTAAAACAGTATCTCCGACAGGAGCGCCTTTAATATCCTTTATTCCCGCAACCAAATATCCAACTTCTCCAGCTGATAGTATTTTTGTTTTGTTTTTTTTAGGAGAAAAAATTCCTATTTCATCTGCCAAATAATTTTGTCCAGAAGTAAATATCTTAAATTTTTGTCCTGTCTTTAAAGTGCCGTTCATAATCCTAATAAGCGAAACAACTCCTAGATAGGGATCAAACCAAGAATCAATAATTAATGCCTGTAATGGCTCATCAGGACTGCCAATTGGAGGTGGTATATCTCTTACAAGCATATCTAATAATTCTTCTGTTCCTTGGCCTGTTTTGGCACTTACAAGGGGCGCATTCTCAGAATTAATTCCTATCATATCCTCAATTTCTTTTTTAACTCTTTCAGGATCTGATTGAGGTAAATCAATCTTGTTAATGACTGGAACAACCTCTAATCCTTGATCAACAGCTGTGTAACAATTTGCTAAGGTTTGAGCCTCAACACCTTGAGAACCGTCAACAACTAAAAGTGCTCCCTCGCATGCAGATAAAGATCTAGAGACTTCATATGAAAAATCTACATGGCCAGGTGTATCAATAAAATTTAATTGGAAGACTTCTCCATCTTTTTTATAATTTAGCGTCACTGCTTGCGCTTTAATAGTGATACCTCTTTCTCTTTCAATGTCCATTGAATCGAGAATCTGTTCAGACATCTCTCTTGCTGAAAGACCCCCACAGAATTCAATTAATCTATCAGACAGAGTAGATTTCCCATGATCAATATGGGCTATTACAGAAAAATTTCTTATGTTCTTCATACAGGTACATTTTACAAGGAAAGCTATTAACTTATTAGCTTTAAGATAGTCTATTTATCAAAATTTTTAATTTAATCGTATAGGAACAATAAAACGAGCGTTATTTCTTTTACCAAAAACAGCTACAATTGAACCAGACTCAAGCTTTTCTACAGTATCTGAAAAAGATTCAAGGCTATCAATCTTATATTTCATGTTTCTATAGCGAATATGAGTAATCACATCACCTCTCTGAATTTTTCCTGAAGCAGGCGATCCTGAAACAACCTTTGCCACTATAACTCCATCCTCTAGGTTTGCCATCTGAGGGTTGTCTCTATCAATTTCTTCTATTTGAAGGCCCAACATATCAGAATTATTATTACTCTTTGCAGGCACAAATGGTTTATCGCTTGAAGGCAATTCCCCAAGAGTAAAGGTTAGCTGAATCTCTTCACCATCTCTAAATATAGTTGCAATAGATTCTGTATTTGGTTTTATTTGTCCTACAACATGAGGAAGATCTGCACTAAATTTAATCTCTTTTCCATCAAAATCTAAAATTACATCTCCTGGAATTAATCCGCCATTATCACCAGACTCACCTTCCTCCAAATCGTTTATTAGGGCTCCATACGGCTTATCCATACCTAGAGCTTCAGCAAGATCATTATCAACTTCGCCAACTCTTACACCTAAATAACCTCTAGCTACTACCCCAGAGTCTATTATTTGCTCTGCAACATCGATTGCAACATTAATTGGAATAGCAAAAGCAAGCCCTTGATAACCTCCACTTCTTGAATATATTTGAGAGTTAATGCCTACTACCTCTCCTTGCAAATCAAATAGAGGTCCGCCTGAATTCCCAGGATTGATTGCCACATCAGTTTGTAAAAAAGGAACATAATTTCCAATATTATTGTTTTGGATGCTTCTTCCTTTTGCACTTACTATCCCAGCAGTTACTGAAAAATCAAAACTATATGGAGACCCTATTGCCACAACCCAATCGCCAACTCTTAAAGACTCGCTATCACCAACTTTAACTTTAGGTAATTTTTTACCATCGATCTTTAAAACTGCTAAATCAGATAAAGCATCAATACCAACAACCTCTGCGACATATTCTCTTCTGTCTACCAAAGATACAATAACTTCTGAAGCTCCATCAACTACATGAAAATTAGTTAATATATAATTCTCTTTAAAGATAAACCCAGACCCATAACCTTCCGCCTTCCTTTTTTGCTGAGGTGCCTCTTCATAGCCTCTAGGAATTCCAAAGAATCTCTCTAGCTCTGGCGGCATTCCTCTAAATGAATTTTGAGTAGAGACTTCTTTTCTAGATGTAATATTTACAACTGCAGGTGCTGAATCTTCAACAAGGCTTGCTATGTTTGAAGGCAGATTAGCAGCTTGGATATCTAGACTTAATATAAAAGCAAAGATAAAAGCATAACTAATGGTTAAATATTTATTCATGATGTTTCCTATCTAATTTGTATTGAACTAATGATCTTGTTAGCTTCTTCTAAGCTAAGATTTCCGTAAAGTGTAATAACTTTACCACCAGGCAGAGGATATAGGTAGACCATATTTTTACCTGACTTCCAGTATCGTACATTTTTAAGCCCTAGATCTTTGTCAGCAATATGCATATAAAAATTTTCTCTTCCATTTGTATAATGGCCTGGTCTATTTGAACTATTCTGAAAACCAACATTTGTTAAGTTAGGGCTATATTGATTTTTTTTCTCAACATTGCTCTGATCAAGAACATTTAACATATGCTCTAATAAGCCTTCCTCAATTCTGAGAATATTATTTTTAGCTTCATCGCTATTTATAGCAGCTTGTATTTGAGACTGAACCTCACTATTAAAGCCAAGCCTATCTGAATCCGATGGATTTATTAAAAAGACTGTCAGAATTACTGCTGCAGCTGCAGACATTCCATTAGATAAAAAAGGTCTGTATTTTAGGAAATCAGTAAATTTAAGAGGTATAACATTATTAGTAAATATTTCTTTTTCGTTATTTGTAACTAGCGCACTCAGCTGAGCATAATCTTTTAACTTGTCTTGAATCCCATCAGAATTAATATGTAACAATATTTCATCTATTTCTGATGGAGCAAGCTCTCCATCAAATAGGGCTGACAGCTTTTCATTAATATCAGTCATTTGTTAGTTCCTCTTTTATGAAGCTTAAAGTAGCTTCTCTTGCTCTGAAAATCCTTGATCTAACTGTTCCCAAAGGACAATCAATTATATTTGCAATTTCCTCGTAACTCTTTCCCTCATATTCTCTTAGAATAAAAGGTGTTTTTAGTATTTCTGGTAAAGTGGAAATAAAATTCTTTATAGTTAAAGATGTCTCAGAACTTTCAATACTTAGTTCTGGTGAACTAAAGTGTGGATAATCAAAATTTATAACATCATCTGAGATATTTAACTTGTCTTTTTTGAAAGTAGCGCTTGTTACATGATTTTTTGCAATATTAATTGCAATTCTGTAAACCCATGTAAAAAATGCACTATCCCCTCTGAAGGAATCAATCTTATCCCAAACCCTTACAAAAACTTGTTGTGTTAGGTCTTCTGCGTCTTCTTTTGACTTAACATAGCCCAACAACGCACTGTAGACTCTTGGTTGGTATTTAATCATTAACACTTTGAAGGCATCCTGGTTTCTTTCCTTAACTTTATCTATTAAATAGAAATCTTCGTTATTATTTTTATTATTCATTTTAAAAACGTAATTTCCTTACAAATATGACCAAAATGATGCTTAAAAGTTCTCTAATTTTGTAAATTTTTTTAATTTATTTTCAACAAATATTTCATGCTCAATATTACCTAGACTGATTTTTTTAAAGATAAAATCATAAAGAGTTTGATCATCGTAATCTAAAACTCTATTAAAAATAGCATTATCCTCTTCCGACAAGTCTAACATTTCTGTCTCGGAGAACTCTTTAAGCAAGAGATCTAATTCGCGCATACCTCGCCTACATTTCCATCTCAATCTGTTTATTTGTTCGCTCATTAGTTAGAATAAAGTTAAAGAAGTTAATTCTACAAGAAAATTGATGCTAAAGAATTTAATTAAAACTGGTTTTATGTATTTAGATACTTATGAAGTGTTAAAGCTAATTGGTGACCAAGAAAAAATTGATACTCTATTACAAGGGCAAGTTACATCAGATATTTCAGAGTTACCAAACAATGATGCTCAAATTTCTTGCTTGCTAGATCAAAAAGGTTTTATACAGGCAGATTTTATTATTGTAAAAAAAGAGAATGAAACTTTAATAGTAATTGATAAATCGATAACTAAAAATTTTATAAAGCAGTTAAATCAATTTACTCAATTTTACCAAGTTGATATCAAGACAACTGACCTCATAGTTAAGGGGTATATAGCTAAAGAGAAATTTTCTAATGTTAAAAATTTTACATATTTTAAACATGGTGAATATAGTCTTAGCATTGAAGTTAGTAAGGCTACCAAAAAAGAAACTTCTCAGTTAAGTAGTTTGGAATGGAAAGTTGGAAATAAACTTTTATTAAATTATCTTTTTTTTGAGGAGGATATTAATAAATATAGACCAAATGAATTAAATTATGACAAATCCAGGATTTCTTTCGATAAAGGTTGTTTTAGGGGTCAAGAGATAGTCGCAAGGGTCCACTATCTTGGAGTAAACAGGCGTGAGTTCGTATCTGCAGTTATTCCAAAAAATAATGTTGTAAATAGTGAATTAAAAATTCATGGTGAGACATTGGAATATCTAGATCACAAAATATTTAATACTCATATCAAAAGAGATGAGTTGGAAAATAATAAATATGCTTCGATGAATCTTATTCGATATCAAGATTCCAATTAATTTCTTTTTTACTATTTTTCTTTAAAAATTTATTGGTCTTAGAAAAAGGCTTGGTTCCAAAAAAACCTCTTTTAGCAGAAAATGGAGACGGATGTGCTGATTTAATTATCAAATTATTATCTTTGTTAATAATACTTTCTTTGGCATGTGCTTTTGCTCCCCATAATATAAAAACAATATAACCATTGTTGCTAATTTTCTTAATAAGATAATCTGTAAATTCTTCCCACCCTATATTTTGGTGAGAGCCTGGTTTTGATTCCTCAACTGTGAGACAAGTATTTAAAAGAAGAACGCCCTCCTTTGCCCATGACTCTAAATTGCCGCAATTGGAAATTGCAATATTTAAGTCTGCCTTCAATTCTATAAAAATATTTCTTAATGAGGGCGGGATTCGACATCCACTATTAACTGAAAAAGCTAATCCATTTGCCTGGCCTTTTCCGTGATAGGGATCTTGTCCAATAATCACAACACTAATTTTATCTGGTAAACATAGATTTAAGGAGTTAAAAATATCTGGTATTTCTGGGTAAATTTTTTTTCCTAGTTCTTGGTAAGATTTTAACGTTTCAAAGAGGCTAATTGTTGTCTCAGATATAAGACTTTTTTGTAACAAAAGTTGCCACTTTGGGTTAAGAAATTTTTGAGGTTTAAATTCCATAAATGACCTTTTTTTTATCCACAGAATCTGTGGATAACTTATTGGATAACTTTATATTCTACACTGTAAAAGCCCTAGAATAAGGCTTTTATGCTAATTGGTTAATTTTTATACAATATTAGCATTTATTACCGCATATCAGTTATTTATGTAAATATAACTAATAATTAGCTATAATAACTTATAAATTCAAGCATGCCCCAATATCACTTTTTTTAGTTGTGGGCAAGTATTATTTTAATTAATTTTACTGAAAATTAATTTATTGTATAAGAGTATATAAATTGGCTCTATTTAAGCTCATAAATATACTAGTTTTTATCCTTTAAATTTTGATTATTTAATTACAGATTCTTACACTCAAAACATGATCAATTTCTTGAAGATTTGTTATAAGATTCTGAGAGGGCTTATCATTGATATCGATAAGATTGATCGCTATTTCATCTCTGCTTTTATTTGTCATATCAGCAATATTAATATTTGCTGCTGCTATTTCATCTGCAATTTTTCCTATCATTCCTGGTTCATTTTTATTAATGATAACAAGCCTAAAAGGAGTTGATCTTCCAAGTTTTATAGGAGGAAAATTTGTGGAGTTAACTATATTTCCATGCAGTAAAAAGTTGCAAACTTGTTCGCATGCCATATAGGCACAATTTATTTCAGCCTCTTTTGTGCTTGCGCCTAAATGAGGAAGGAGAATTACATCTTGAGCTGTATTGCTTCTTGTGATGAGTTCAGGAGTTGGGAAGTCTGTAATGAAATTAGAAACAATATTTTCATCAAGGGCTTTTATAATATCATTATTATTTACAATTCCTCCTCTAGAAAGATTGATTATTTTGGCTCCTTTTTTGCAATGTTTTAATTTATCTAGTGACAAAAGATCTTTTGTCGCATCTACCAATGGAACGTGCAGCGACACATAATCAGACAAACTTAATAAATCTTCAAGGCTTTCCGCTTTTTCAACCTCCTTGGGCAACCTCCAGGCAGAATCAATTGAGATATGAGGATCAAATCCAATTATATTCATGCCCATATTTTGTGCAGTTTGAGCTACTAATGAGCCGATGGATCCTAGTCCAATGATACCAAGTGTTTTTCCTTTTAATTCAGTCCCTCTAAAAATCTTTTTTTGTTCTTCCATGGCAAGATTTAAAGAATTACTATCCAATCCGCTTAAAGTCTTTGAAAAATTATTTCCTTGAATAATTCCTCTTGAAGAAAGCAAGAGCCCGCAAACTACAAGCTCTTTTACTGCATTGGCATTAGCACCAGGAGTATTAAATACAACAACTCCTTGCTTTGTGGCTTCCTCTGTAGGAATGTTATTGGTGCCTGCTCCAGCCCTTCCAATACAATAAAGCGATTCATTTAGATCGTCTCTAGATAAAATCTTACTTCTTAAAATAATTGCATCAGGCTTATCATCAGAGGTAGTAAAATTATGACTCTTAAGAACCGTAACACCATCTTCTGCAATATTATTGAAAATTTTATATTTATACATTGTTAGTAAAGGAAAGACTTTGGTATTATCAACCAAATATTTAATTTCGGTAAGTTTATTACATACCCTCACTATAAGAAACTTTTTATTGACAAATGAGCCTTTTAATTTCAAATCTATCTTATAAAAGAAAAAATGAAGAGAATTTACTTCACGACATCAATATTGAAATTGATAATGGTCATTTACTGGTAATTCAGGGTGAAAGCGGTTGTGGAAAAACTACACTTTTAAATATAATTTCCGGGCTGCTTAAGCCGACTGATGGACTGATTAAACTTAATTCTAATGTTTTAAATTCCTCAGAGAAATTTATTGCTCCTGAAAAAAGAAAAATAGGTTATGTATTTCAAGACTATGCTTTATTCCCTCATCTAACAGCACATAAGAATGCTACATATGCATACAAAAATAATTATATGGAACTTACAGATGAGTATGTTTTAAATGCATTAAATTTAAAAAGTCATACAGATAAGTATCCACATGAACTTTCAGGAGGCCAGCAACAAAGAGTTGCTATCGCCAGGGCAATACTTATGCATCCTCAGGCCTTAATATTTGATGAGCCCTTTTCTGGACTAGATAAAGAGAATATTGTTGAAACACAGAATCTTATTCAAGATGCTATAAGAGTATTAAATATACCAGGAATAATTGTGACTCATAGTCTTGAACATCTGCAAGATATCGACACTAGAATGATTGTAAAAATTTAACTTTAGATCACTGCATCTATTGCCTTTAGGGTCTCTTCTGTTCTCCTATAAAGATCTCCGTAACAATATCTATCAGGAACAAGTCTAAATAGACTCTGTGCCTTAGTAGCTTTAATGTCATCATTACTATTAATAGCTGAAACCATACAGTTCGAATCTTGCTGGGTAAGTTTAAGATAATACAAAGAATCGAGAGTATTATCAGCATAGAAATTCGAAACACCTAGAAAATAAAAAGCGTTAATTAAAGATTCTTCATAACCAACTTTTCTAATATCAACCAGGTAAGGTTCAAGGTCTATTATTTCTTGATAAGATTTTTGAGCAAATAGGAAATTCGTTAACGTTGATGCGGTTAATGCTTTAACATAAAAACTTTCCTCATCAGGATTTCTTATTAGATTATTTAAAATATTTATAGCTTCCTCTTTTTGATTCGTGAAATAAAGAGCCATTGCATATGGAACCGTGTAACCTCTATGGATACTCACTCTGTCTTTTGAGCAGTTCTTGGCTTTTGTGTATTTATCTTGATAAATTAATTCCATGCAATTAAAAACTCCGCGAGGAACCTTTCTAGACTCTGATGGTAAATTAAAAGTAAACCTATATTTGTGATTAGATCCCTTTGTATTAATATAGTTTGAATTAGTATCTTTTCTATAACGAAGCTCTTTAGCTTCAATCAATGCGTCTTTATCAAAATAATTTCCTGGTTCTGAATTAAGTATTACATGATTTGAAGTTGACCCATCAGCATTTACTGTAAAACCAATTTCTGCGTATCCCTCGATGCCCTTTTTGACAAGAGTTTTAGAATATTTCGGATACTCATCTCTTACTCTGATAAATGAAGTGGGGTGATAATCTCTTGAAAGCAATCTTTTATTATTTAAAAGAACAAATACCTTATCTTTATTGATGTCACTTCCTTTTAAATAAGAACTTATATTAGGATAATCATCAAAATCTGCAAAAACAGAAAAAGAGAAAAGTAAGTAGATTAAAGATAAGTATTTCATATTAGTCCTTGTAGTTAATATTTTTCAAATTTGAGCTTAAGACAAGGATTATATCTAAATACTCTCTCCACTTTATATAATTTCTTCTATGTAATGATGATTGATTACATGAAAAATCAGTCGACCCATCAAAGTTTTCAAGTGATTCAATGTCTTTAACTAACCCAGAACCAATAGCAGCCACCTTTGCTGCTCCCAAAGCTGTAGCTTCAGTATTGGTGGGAATAGAAATATTTGTATTAGTGATGTTTGCTAAAAGTTGAGCAAAAGTAAAATTATTTGCCATTCCCCCATCAATAGACATACCTTTAATTTCTAAGCCCTCGTTTCTCATCGCATTTAATATTTCGTTAGTTTGAAAACAAAGTGAATTAAATGCTGCTGTGATAAAGTCCTGTTTTGATGTATCTCTGGTTATGCCATAAAAACCAGCTCTAACATCTGGATTCCATTGAGGAGCACCTAGCCCTGTAAAAGCCGGAATAAAAAGTAAATTATTGGTCTCGCCGTCTGCTGATATAAAACTCTCACTCTCTGAAGACTCTTTAAAAAAAGTCATCTCATCTCTTAACCATTGAATAATGGTTCCTGCTGAAAAAATACTACCTTCAACAGCATAAGCAACCTCACCATTAATTTTATATGCTATTGTTGAAAGGAGTCCTGAGTTTGACCTAAATATTTCGTTTTTTGTATTAGCCATTAAGAAGCAGCCTGTCCCGTAAGTGCTTTTCATATCCCCTCTTTCGAAGCAGCTTTGACCTACTAGAGCGCTTTGCTGATCGCCTAAAACGCCTGTTATTGGAATAGTATGATCACCTAATTCTATCTTTCCAAACTCCGCATCAGATGATACAACCTTTGGCAATACTGATTTAGGTATATTAAAGAGATTCAGTAGATCTTCATCCCATTCTAGAGAACTAATATTATATAAAAGAGTCCTAGATGCATTTGTTATATCTGTTAAATGGTTTTTTTCTTTTGAAAGATTCCAAATTAAAAAGCTATCAATAGTTCCAAAAGCCAATTCATTATTGTTAGCCATAGCTCTTGCACCATCAACATTATCTAAAATCCATCGTATTTTAGTTGCCGAAAAATAAGGATCCACCAAAAGACCAGTTTTTTCAGTGACCATGTCAGAAGTAGTTTTATCTTGTTTTAATGAATTGCAAAATTCGGATGTTCTTCTGTCTTGCCAAATAATAACTGGATATATTGCCTTCCCTGTGGACTTGTTCCAAATAACAGTAGATTCTCGCTGATTTGTAATGCCGCAACACACAATATCTGATATCGAGAGACTTGCTTCAATGACACAATCAAGGGTTTTTTTTACAGAATTTAAAATATCATCTGCATCAGCTTCAACCCAACCATCTTTTGGAAAAGAAAGAGCATATTCTTGCTGGGACTCATTAATAATATCAAAAGAATTATTAAAAATGATTGAACGAGAGCTTGTAGTGCCTTGATCTATAGTAAGAATTTTTTTCATAAATGCCTAAAAAAATAAAAATTTATCCACAAATTATCAACAAGCCAATAACAGCCTATATACACTATATAGAGTATATCTAAAAAAAATATACTATATATTGTGTTTTCCTCTTGCTTCTTTATCCACAGTGAGTAATATTAACCCTGCGGCTATATAAATGCGATTGTAAACAAAGCATTGGCAACAACAAGAAAAAAATGAAATAACCGCATTAAAGTTTAACGAAAAAAGACAATAAATAACAAGCCAAAGGATCAAAAAAAAGATGTCATTGAACGAAACAACACAAGAAACAACAAACCTGCAAGCAACTCAACAAAAACAAGCAAATGAATTGGCGATAAATGCCCCAGGGAAAATAAGGGTAATCAAAAGAAATGGTAAAGTTGTAAGTTTTGAAGTCGATAAGATTAAGGTTGCCATAACAAAAGCATTTTTAGCTATAGAAACTGGCAATGCTGCTGCCAGCGATAGAATACATGAAAAAGTGAACAAAACGACTGATGAAGTTATGGATGTTTTTGAAAGAAGAATGCCATCTGGTGGAACTCTGCACATTGAGGAGATACAAGATCAAGTAGAACTCCAGTTAATGAGAAGTGAAGAATATAAAGCAGCCAGAACATATATCCTATACAGAGAAGAAAGAACACAAGAAAGAAAAAAAGAAGCACCAGTAATTGATATACCAAACAGGCCTGAAATAAATATAACAAAAACAGACGGAACACTCGTCGCTCTTGATATTGATAAAGTAGCAGCCTTAATAAATGATGCATGTGAAGGACTTGAAGAAGTATCAATGAACGAGGTATTAGAAGAAGCATTAAAAAATCTTTACGACGGAGTTTCAATATCGGATATGCGAACAAGTCTTGTTATGTCAGCAAGAACAAAAGTAGAAAAAGAGCCAAACTATTCATTTGTTACTGCAAGAATACTTATGGATCAAATCAGGAATGAAGCTCTTGGTTTCCTTGGAGTTGCTGAAGAAGCCACGTATCAAGAAATGGAAAAATATTATCCTCAAGCCTTAGAGGCATACATAGATAAAGGTATTGAATTAGATATATTGAATCCAGAACTGAAGACATTTGATCTAAAAAAATTAGGGTCAGCTTTAGACTATACGAGAGATAATCAATTTACATATTTAGGTCTTCAAACCTTATATGACAGATATTTTATTCATTGTGATGATGTTAGATATGAGTTACCTCAAGTATTTTTTATGAGAGTTGCAATGGGTCTTGCAGTTGAAGAAGAAAATAGAGAAGAAAGAGCAATTGAGTTCTATAAACTATTATCAAGTTTCGATTATATGAGCTCTACACCCACTTTATTTAACTCAGGTACAAAAAGGCCTCAATTGTCTTCTTGTTATTTAACAACAATCCCAGATGACTTGGATGGAATTTTTGGTGCAATGAAAGATAATGCGCTTTTATCAAAATGGGCAGGAGGTCTTGGTAATGACTGGACCTCTGTAAGAGCTATGAACTCATACATAAAAGGAACTAATGGTAAAAGTCAGGGTGTGGTGCCATTTTTAAAAGTAGCAAATGATACAGCAGTTGCAGTTAATCAAGGTGGAAAGAGGAAAGGTGCTATGTGTGCTTATCTAGAAACCTGGCATTTAGATATTGAAGAATTCCTAGAATTAAGAAAAAACACTGGTGATGAAAGAAGAAGAACTCATGACATGAATACAGCTAACTGGGTACCTGATCTATTCATGAAAAGAGTTGAGCAAGATAAGAATTGGACTCTCTTCTCGCCAGGTGAAACACCTGAACTTCATGATTTAATTGGTAAAGACTTTGAAAAAAAATATGAAGAATATGAAAGAAAGGCTGAAGCTGGAGAAATGGATCAAGCTAAATCAATTCCTGCAAAAGAACTGTGGAGAAAAATGCTTACGATGCTTTTTGAAACAGGTCATCCTTGGATTACCTTTAAAGATTCATGCAATTTAAGATCACCGCAGCAACATACAGGAGTAATTCATTCATCTAATCTTTGTACAGAGATTACTTTAAATACAAGTGCTGAAGAAATAGCGGTTTGCAATCTAGGCTCAGTGAACTTAGCAAAACATATGAAAGATGGAGCTCTAGATGAGGAAAAAATAAAACGAACAGTATCTACAGCTATTAGGATGCTAGATAATGTTATCAATATAAATTATTACTCGGTAGATACAGCTAAAAATTCTAATTTAAAACATAGACCAATAGGTTTGGGGATGATGGGATTTCAGGATGCTCTATATGAACAAAATATAGCTTACTGTAGTGATGAAGCAGTTAATTTTGCTGATAAGAGCATGGAACTAATTAGCTATTGCGCAATTAGCGCTTCTTCAGATCTTGCCAAAGAAAGAGGAAAGTATGAAACTTTTGATGGCTCTTTATGGAGTAAAGGAATATTGCCAAAAGACTCAATAGAAATACTGGCAGAAAATAGAGGCAATGAATATCTAAATGTAGATAGAACTGAAACACTGGACTGGGAAACATTAAGAAAAAAAGTCATATCTGATGGCATGAGAAATTCAAATGTAATGGCAATTGCTCCAACAGCAACTATTTCCAACATTACCGGAGTAACTCAGTCCATAGAGCCAACTTATCAAAATCTATATGTTAAATCTAATTTATCAGGAGAATTTACAATAGTTAATCCTCATCTAGTTCGCAAGTTAAAAGGATTAGGCTTGTGGGATGAAGTAATGATAAATGATCTAAAATATTATGAAGGAAGCTTGTCACAAATTTCTAGAATACCAGATGATGTAAAGAAACTCTTCTCAACAGCCTTTGAAGTTGAGCCAAGATATATAGTTGAATCAGCAAGTAGAAGGCAAAAATGGATAGATCAAGGACAATCATTAAATTTATATATAGGTAATGCAGATGGTAAAAAACTAGATATTACATATAGAATGGCTTGGTATTCGGGTTTAAAAACAACTTACTACCTAAGATCTATCGCTGCAACATCAACTGAAAAATCAACTGTTCAACAGGGAAAACTAAACGCAGTGAGTGCGGGAGCTGAACAAGCGGCCCAACAAAAAATTGGAGCATCTGCTCCACAACAAGAACTTGGAGCTCCAGCTCCTGTACCAACAGCATGCTCTTTGGATGACCCAGAGTGTGAGGCATGTCAATAAAAAAAGGAAAAAGAATATGTTAAATTGGGATGAATATAGTAAAGAAGAAAATACAACACCACCAAGCGTTGTAACTGAGCCAGTAACAACAACTTCTGCTCCAGTTCAGCAGGTAGCTGAAACTACTCCTGTGGTAGCAAAAGATGAAGGTCCTGAAGACTACTCAGATAAAATAATTGAAGAAGGTTCAAGAGCTGAAAAAGCAAGAGAAGCTGTGCTAAATCTTGATGAAGCAGCTGGAATAGAAGAGCTAGATGAAATGATGGGTGAAAGAGTTCAAGTTGATCAAAAGATGATGATCAATTGTAAAGCTGATCTGAATCAATTAGTGCCTTTTAAATACGATTGGGCCTGGCAGAAATATCTTGATGGCAGCGCTAATCATTGGATGCCGCAAGAAATAAATATGACAAATGATATTGTCTTATGGAAATCTGAAGACGGATTAACTGAAGATGAAAGAACAATTGTTAAAAGAAATCTTGGTTTCTTCTCAACAGCAGATTCGCTTGTTGCAAATAATCTTGTTTTAGCTCTCTATAGACTAATAACTAATCCTGAATGCAGACAATATATTCTTAGACAAAGCTTAGAAGAAGCTATTCATACTCATGCATATCAATACTGCATAGAATCTCTTGGAATGGATGAGGGAGAAATTTTTAATATGTATAGAGAAATACCTTGTGTTGCAAGAAAAGCATCTTGGGGATTAAAGTATACACAAGAAATTTCTGATCCTGATTTTAAGACTGGTACAGAAGAAACAGATAAACAGCTTCTTAAGAACTTAATTGCTTTTTATTGTGTTCTTGAAGGTATTTTCTTTTACTGTGGTTTCACGCAGATCCTGTCAATGGGAAGAAGAAATAAAATGACAGGAACATCGGAACAATTCCAATACATTCTAAGAGACGAGTCTATGCATGTTAACTTTGGTATTGATGTAATTAATCAGATTAAGATTGAGAACCCTCATTTATGGGATGAAGAAATGAAATCTGAGGCAGCTCAAATGATTCTTGAAGGTACAGAACTCGAAATTATGTATGCAAGAGATACCATGCCAAGAGGTGTTTTAGGGATGAACGCTGCTATGATGGAAGAGTATCTTAAATTTATTGCTAACAGACGGCTAACTCAAATTGGTTTAGAGGAAGAGTTTAAAGGCGTAACAAATCCTTTCCCATGGATGTCAGAGATCATTGATTTAAGAAAAGAAAAGAATTTCTTTGAAACTAGGGTTACTGAATATCAAGTTGGCGGTGCTCTTAACTGGGAATAATAAGATCTAATATGAAAAAGCCTCTTTTAAGAGGCTATTTTCACGAATGGATGTTCTTCATCTCCATTGGTGCATGCATCCCACTAATAAACAAAAGTACAAATTCTACTGAACTTATAGCTACAGTTGTTTATTCAATTGGTATCTTTATGATGTTTGGATTCAGTGCTCTTTACCACAGAGTTAACTGGAGACCAGAAGTTTTAAAATTAATGAGAAGGTTAGATCATTCATCAATCTTTATCATGATTGCTGGCAGTTTTACCCCCATATGTCTTCTAGTTTTACCTGAAAATACTGGATTCAAGCTCCTTACAATCATGTGGATAATAGCGGGTATTGGGATACTTCAAACATTCTTATTTACAGACGTCCCTCGCTTGATACGAGCTGGAATTTATCTTATTGCGGGCTATATAGCCATTCCATACCTTTCAGTTCTATCTACTGTTATGGGTTTTACTAACTTTAGTTTGACGGTAGCCGGTGGGACTATTTATTCAGTTGGTGCTATTAGTTATGGCTTGAAGTTTCCAGATTTTAGCCCTAAGTATTTTGGCTATCATGAATTTTTCCATTTACTCGTTTGCCTGGCAGCAATCCTTCACTTTATTGTCATATATTCAATTGTTGGCAAAGGTTTGATATGAAGCCAGTAAATTAAAAGTAAGGAATATTTTTATTCTTTATTAATCAACTCAAATATTTTTATAGTTTGCTCGCCGCCATTTTGTAAAGCTCTTGCGTCTTCCATATCAGAAATATTATCCCAGTTAGCAGCAATGTTTTCTGGTGTCATGTCTTCACCTGTTCCAAGAGAAACTCCCATAGTTTCATGAATAAATATTCGTGAAAAAACGCCGGCCCCAGCTGACATAATGGCACCATTTGGAGCCTGATCACTAGAAAGGTACATAACTGCAGGAGTAACATATTCAGGTTGCATGTTTTTACCAAAGTCCTCTGGAATTAAGCCCTCTGTCATCCTTGTATAAGCAACAGGAGTAATCGAATTTGAGAATACATTATATTTTTGACCTTCAATTTTAAGCGTATTCATTAAACCGACCATAGCCATTTTAGCTGCACCATAATTACATTGACCAAAATTACCAAATACTCCACTAGAAGAGCTTGTGAATACAATTCTTCCATAACCTTGCTCTCTCATTATTGGGTAAATAGTATGAGTGCAATTTAATGTTCCTTGGAAGTGAACATCCATAACTAAATTAAAATCTTCTAGGGTTACATTGTGAAAACTTTTATCTCTTAAGATTCCAGCATTATTAATTAGGATATCAATTCTTCCCCATTTATCCATGACATCTTTAACCATATTTTGAATAGCAGGCAAATCTGTAACGCTAGCTCCATTTGCCATTGCTTCTCCGCCTTCTGCTTTAATCTGTTGAACAACTGCATCTGCTGCATCACTTGTGCCGCTGCCATCAACGCTACCACCCAGATCATTTACAACAACCTTTGCTCCTCTTCTTGCTAACTCCAATGCGTGCTCTTTACCAATTCCGCCACCTGCACCTGTAACAATGGCAACCTGATTATCAAATCTTATACTCATACTTTTCTCCAAATAAAATTAATAGGAAGCTGAAAAAATAGAAGAAGGATCAAAATTAGGATCCTTAATCAAATCCATGGATAGCCTCATGCTATTAGCTAAAGCTTTTTTATAATTATTAAAATTTTTAGGCATATTAACAGAATCTACAGCTATTAAACTACCCTCTTTTCCGTAACATGCCATAAATGCGTTCTCTTCAATTTTGCCATGAATATGAATTTCGTCATATCCTTCAGACAATCCTGCCATTTGCAGTTTAAACTCATACTGATCAGACCAGAACCAGGGTAACTCCCTATTCGTAATTTCATTTCCTAAAATTGATGAAGTTACAACTTTCGCATGAGCATTAGCACTTGGAACACTCTCAACCCTCATAGAAAATCCGTAAAGATCATTAAAAGCATTTGCACAATCTCCAGCAGCAAATATATAAGGAATATTAGTTCTACAATATTGATCAACAAGAATTCCATTTTTACATTTTATTCCAGCTTCTTGAGCTAGTTCATCATTAGGTATTGCGCCTATACCAGCGATTATAAAGTCAGTTTTTATAAAGTTGCCATCACTTGTTAAAACTTCATATTCATTATTAAGCTTATTAATTGTTTTTATACTTTGATTACAAAAAATTTGAACTCCTCTTGATTCATGCAGGTCTTTATAGAATTCTGACATCACTGGTGCTGTAACTCTTTTTAATAATCTTTCTTCTTGCTCAATAATTGATACAGGCATTCCCATTTCAGTCATTGAAGCCGCAAGCTCAAGCCCAATATAGCCTCCACCTATTAAAAGAGGCTTTTTTGATTCCTTTAATAAGATATTTATATTATTTACATCAGCAATATTTCTAAGATAGTAGATGTCTATATCTGGAAAAACGCTTTCTGAAAAAACTCTTGATGATGACCCTGTTGCAAAAACAAGACATGAAAATTCATACTGATCTCCTGAGCAGGTTCTTAAATATTTTTCTTTTGCATTAACTTCTACAATCTCAGAGTTTGTTTTAAGTTGAATATTGTTATCTGAATAAAAAGATTCATTTTTAATCAAAATACCTTCTAAGGAAATATCCCCTTTAAAAAATTTCTTTGAAAGTGGCGGTCTATGATAAGGCAATTCATTTTCAATAGAAAAAATTATGATGTTATCTTCATAGCCTGATCTTCTAAGGTTTATTGCTGTATTGGTACCTGCATGACCCGATCCGATAATTATTACCCCACTCATTAGACCAAGTCGTCCAAGGCTTTATGAATTCTGGGTGCCGCTTGAGTCAATAGCTCTAAATTAGTCCCAAAATTTAATCGCATCCATCCAGCTTTACCAAAATCTTTTCCATCTGATAAGCCAACTCCAAATTTCTCAAAATGCTCTTGAAGCTTTTCAGTTTTAGCATTCAGCACCTTAAACCAAAGTAAATATGTTCCTTTGGGCTCTATGATTTCAATATCTTTTCTAGAAGAAAACTCATTTAGTAAGAACTCCTTATTTATATTTAAGTATTCTAAGAGATCATTTTTCCATTCTGATCCTTCCTTTAAGCAGGCCAATGTTGCTATCAAACCAAATATGCTCGGTGATGGCGTATGTCCTTTTAAAATATTTTTAAACTTTTTGCGCATTAGTTGGTTCGGTATTATACAAAATGCACAATTCAAACCGGCAATATTAAAAGTTTTAGATAATGAATTAATTGTAATGACTCTATCTGCCATCCCTTCTATGGTTGCTAAATGAATATGTTGATCTAATGAGCTTAAGATAAAATCAGAATGTATTTCATCAGACAACACATACATATTTTTTTTTGAAATTATTTTAGCTAAATCTTCTAATTCATCCTTTGAAAAAATTGTTCCACCAGGATTATGCGGATTTATAAACATAAGCCATGAATTGTCTTCAGCCTCTTGGGAAAGCTTATCAAAATTATAAACAAGTCTTCCGTCTACTCTTTCTAAATCATGAAAAATTATTTTTTTATTACTATGCTTAGCTGCATTTAAAAAAGGAGGGTATATTGGCCGAGGAACAATCACGGACTGAGTATCCATAATAAGATTATAAATTTGGTGAATTACTGTCTCAAGGCCAGGAAGCCAGACAATCCAATCATCTTGAATAAGCCAATTGTTTTTTTTATAGAGATGTACAATTTCTTCATTCAGCTCTTGAGGTATGTCTGTATATCCATATCCGCCATGCTCAATCCTTTTTTTAAAGGCTTTTTCGACAACATCAGGAGATTTAAAATCCATATCAGCAACCCAAAGAGGAATAATATCTTTATTTTTGTAAAGATCCCATTTAGTGCTCCACGTATTTTTTCTGTTTAATGGAATATCAAAAATTTTCTTCATAAAATATAATATTGACTCTTTTATTTCATTTCATATTAATGCAAAAAAATATATTTAAATACCCTAACCTGTCTATAAAAAACTTTGATAATTCTTTTTCAAAAGATCAAGCTGATAGATGGTTCGAATCTTCATTAAATGAATTAAATTGGCTTGAAGGAGAAATTAAACTATTTGGAAAAAATATAAAAATACCTAGACTCCAATGCTGGTATGCAGATGAGGGATGTAATTATAAATACTCTGGCAAAATGCTTGAAAGAAATAATTGGCATCCAACTCTACTAGAAATAAAAAGTAGTATCGAATTTATTACATCGCAAAAATATAATTCAGTTTTAGCCAACTATTATAGAGATGGCTCGGATAGTATGGGGTGGCATTCTGATGATGAATCTATGTTAGATAAAGATTCTGCAATTGCTTCGGTATCCTTTGGTCAAGAAAGACCCCTTCACTTTAAACATAAAAATCAAGATATATCATTTGCAATAGATCAATCACATGGCTCTGTAATAGTTATGGATGGTGAAACACAAAAATACTGGAAACATTGCATAAAAAAATCAAAAAAATTAATGAAGCCCCGTTTAAATCTAACATTTAGGACTATAATTACCGCATAAATAATTTGCAAATTAAGGAAAAAAAATGAGCTCAAGAGTAAAAGTTGTTGTTACAGGTGCTGCAGGTCAAATAGCATATTCACTTATACCCAGACTACTTGATGGCAAAACATTTGGTAACAAGATTGTTGATTTAGTTTTAGTTGAAATTCCGCAAGTTGTGAGCAAACTTGAAGGTGTAGTTATGGAGTTAGAGGATTCATCCTTTCCTCATATGGGAGATGTTACCTACACAGATAATTTCCCTGAAGCTGCAAAAGATGCTGACTGGTTTTTATTAGTAGGTAGTATTCCTAGAGGAATTGTTTATGAAGGTAAAAAAATAGAAGAAAGATCTGATCTACTAAAAATTAATGGAGGTATTTTTGTTTCCCAAGGAGAGGCCGTGGGAAAATATGGAAAAGCCGATGCTAAAATATTGGTTGTAGGTAACCCAGCAAATACAAATGCTCTTATAGGTAAAAATTCATCTGGAGTTGATACGCAATTATGGATGGCAATGACAATGCTAGATTCGAGTCGAGCAAAATCAGTAATTTCTAAAAAAGTTAGCTGCCCTATAGCTGATGTTAAGAAAATGATTATTTGGGGAAATCATAGCCCTACTATGTATCCTGATGTTGAAAACGCTCTTGTAAATAATAATTCAGTTGGTTCAATTATTAATGATATGAATTGGGTTGAAAATGATTTTTTACCAAGTGTTCAGCAAAGGGGTAAAGCAGTTATTGACGCAAGAGGAGCCTCCTCAGCCACCTCTGCAGCAAAAGCTGCGTTAGATACAATAATTGCTTGTGAGACTCCTACAGAAGCTGGGGATTGCTTTAGTGCAGCTATAGCAAGTGATGGTGCTTATGGGGTTCCAGAAGGCTTAATTTGCGGCTATCCTTTAATGACGATGGCAGATGGAAGTGTTGAAATTATAAGAGATATAACTCTATCTGAATTTGCTAAAACAAAATTTGCTATATCTATTGATGAGCTTGAATCTGAGAGAGAGGCTGTAAAACATCTTTTGTGATCAGTGCGCAAAATAAAATAATACAAAGTTTTCTATCTGATGTTATTGAAGATGAAACTTGTAAATCCATTAGCTTAATTTCAGCTACTGATTCGTCTGAATTAGTAAAATTTCTTGAAAAAAAGAATCTAGATCAGCTTTTTATACTTCCCCAAATTGATAATAATCTAAATATACAGAGTGATCTTTATGTTGTTTGTGAAGATGTTGAATTTAATGTTTCAGACATTGGGATAATTAAAAACCTTCTTAGTCAAAAAATTATTATTTTTAAATCTCATAAAGATAAATTTATAACTGATTCGGATCTATTGAAGTTAGGTTTTCAGAAAGAATTTGAAAATAAAGATTTAATTTTCTTTGCTTATAATCTAAAGACTTATAATAACAAAAGAGATTGGAATAATTCTAAAGGTTGGGCTAATCCAGAGAATTTTAATAAGTTTAGGTGGTAGTAGCTATTAAGACTTCATTTGAGGGAATAATAGAACATCACGAATAGATGTTTGATTAGTTATGAGCATAACTAATCTATCTATGCCTATACCAACACCAACAGCTGGAGGCATGCCATGCTCCAATGCTATAACGTAATCTTCATCATAAGCCATAGCTTCTTTATCACCAGCATCCTTTGCTTTAACTTGATCTTTAAAACGTTCAGCTTGGTCATCTGGATCATTTAGCTCACAAAAACCATTAGCTATTTCTTTACCACCTATAAATAGCTCAAATCTGTCTGCTATCTCAGGATTATCATTATTTCTTCTTGATAAAGGTGAAACTTCTACGGGGTATCCTATTACAAAAGTTGGCTGTATAAGCTTAGCTTCTACTGTTTCTTCAAAAAGCTCTAGAAGATTTTTCCCACCCATTTCTTGCAGGCTCTTTTCTGTTAACTCTGAATTTTCTTCTAAAACAAGATCAGAGAGATTTGCTTTTCTAAAGCTTGAGAGATCAATAGAATCTTCACCCCACTGGAGTTGCAAGGATTTATTAACTTCTTCAGCCGCTTTTTTGATCATGTCTTCTGTAAACGATATAGTCCTATCTAAAGATGTATATGCCTCATAGTATTCAAGCATTGTAAATTCTGGATTATGTTTGGTTGAAAGCCCCTCGTTTCTAAAACTTCTATTTATTTCAAAAACTCTCTCAAAACCACCAACTAAAAGTCTTTTTAGATATAGCTCTGGGGCTATTCTTAAATATAAATCTCTATCTAAAGCATTATGATTAGTTATAAATGGTCTAGCTACAGCTCCACCCGGAATAGGATGCATCATCGGAGTTTCTACTTCTATAAAGTCTCTATCTTTTAATGAGCTTCTCATGGACTCAACCACCTTGGTTCTATCTATAAATACTTTTTTCGACTCTTCATTACTCATTAGATCTAAGTATCTTTGTCTATATCTTGTTTCTATGTCAGCTAAGCCTTTAAACTTATCTGGCATTGGTCTGATGGACTTGGTTAACAAAATAACTTTGGAGGCTTCAATTGTTAATTCATCAGTTCTTGTTTTAAATAACTTGCCCTCAACTCCAATAATATCTCCTAAATCCCATGTCTTAAAATCTTCATAAATATCTTGATCAACTGTATTTTTACTAACGTATATTTGAATATCTCCACTAGAGTCTCTTATGGTCGCAAAGCTTGCATTACCCATTACTCTTTTAAGAACGACTCTACCCGCAACAGAAATATCAGTTATATTTTTTTCTTCGAGGTCTTCTTTACTTAGTGAAGCATACTCATATGATAAATTTGCAGCATAGTGATCTTTAAAGAAATCATTTAGATAGGCTTGATTCTTCTCTCTTAGAAGTTCAAGTTTTTTTCTTCTTTCTTCAATGATGCCTTCTTCGCCACCAATATTTTCTTCTGACATTTATACCCCTTCCTTAAGGCTTGTTTTCATAAAATCATCAAGATCGCCATTTAGTATTGCGGTTGTATTGCCTGATTCTAAATTAGTTCTGAGATCTTTTATCCTTGATTGGTCCAATACATAAGACCTAATCTGATTACCCCATCCAATATCAGACTTGCTGTCCTCTAATACCTGTTGTTCATCTTTTTGTTTTTGTAATTCTAACTCGTAAAGCTTAGATTTTAGTTGTTTAAAAGCATTTTCTTTATTTTTATGTTGAGATCTATCACTTTGACATTGAGCAACAATGCCAGTAGGTTCGTGAGTTAATCTTACTGCAGAGTCAGTTTTGTTAACGTGTTGTCCTCCTGCTCCAGAAGCTCTATAGGTATCAATTCGAACATCTGAATTATTAAGTTCAATCTCGATAGATTCATCTATTTCTGGAGAAATGAATACTGATGCAAATGATGTATGTCTTCTATTGCCAGAATCAAATGGAGATTTTCTAACTAATCTATGAACGCCTGTTTCTGTTCTTAACCAACCATAAGCATACTCACCTTCAACTAAAAGAGAAGCTGATTTTATTCCTGCGACATCTCCTGGAGAAAGATCTGTAACTTGAACAGTAAATTCTCTGCTTTCAGCCCATTTGGTATACATTCTAAGTAGCATTTCGGCCCAATCCTGAGCCTCAGTTCCGCCTGAGCCTGATTGAATATCAATATAAGCATTATTTGGATCCATTTTGTTTGTGAACATTCTACTAAACTCTAGATCTTCGACACTTTTTTGAAGTGTTGATATATCAATTGCTATTTCTTTTATTGTTTCGAGATCTGATTCTTCTAAAGCCATTTCAAGCAATGATAGATTGTCACTAACCTGCATTTCAGTTGATTGAAAAAAGGTTAATGATTTTTCAATTGAAACCTTTTCCTTGCTAAGTTTTTGAGATAAATCTAGATTGCTCCAAACCTCTTCTTTTGAAAGCTGATCTGAAATTTCATTAAGTCTCTTTTCTTTGGATGAGACATCAAAAATACCATTTCTTATTTCTACAATTCTTGACTGAAGATCCAATAAAATACTTTTAAGTTCTGAGGAATCCATAATTAATTATTAGAAGCTATAAAATTAAAAATAGCATTTTTATCTGCTAAAAATTCATAGGATATTTCTTCTTTATCATAAACATCACTTAATCTTTTAGGCATTTCTTTAATTGATATACCAGCTTCTTGAATAGAATTAGGAAATTTAGCGGGATGAGCTGTAGATAATATTAAAGTTGGATACTCTTTATTTATATTTAGCTTGTTAACTGAAACTAAAGCTACTGCTGTGTGGGGATCAATAAGGTAATTATGAGATTTATATACATTCTGAATGGCTTCAATAGTTTTAGAATTATCTACTGCATAGCTTAAAAATAAGTCCTCTGATTTTTCCCACATACTAGCAGGTAAATTAATCGATTTAGCAGGAAATGTTGAATAGAAATTCTTACAAAGATCGCTATCTCTGTCACAATAAAAGTCATATATTAGCCTTTCAAAATTACTAGCAACACTTATATCCATACTTGGAGATACAGTCTCATTTACTTTTTGCTTTGAGTAATCGTTGTTTGTAAAAAATCTATTTAAGATATCATTTTCATTTACCGATACTACTATTTTATTTAAAGGTAGCCCCATTTTATGGGCTGCATAACATGCAAATACATTACCAAAATTTCCAGTAGGTACTGAAAAATTTATATCTTTATTAAAATTTGTATATTTACACGAAGCATAAAAATAATAACAAATTTGACCAATTATTCTGACCCAGTTAATCGAATTTACTGCTAAGAGATACTGATCATCATTCAAAAAAGATCTGTCTTGAAAAGCCTCTTTTACAATATCCTGACAGTCATCAAAAGTTCCGCTTATACGCAAAGTAAAAACATTGTCTTCATGAATTGTAGTCATTTGTCTTCTTTGTATTTCAGACATATTACCGTCAGGTATTAATATAAAAGTCTTAATTGATTTAAATTTCTTACATGCATCTATTGCTGCTGAACCTGTATCACCTGAAGTTGCTCCTAAAACAACAGCTGTTTTATTATTTTTAGTTAGCACTTCATTGAAAAATGCTGCAGCTAATTGAAGTCCAAAATCTTTAAAAGCCGCTGTTGGTCCATGAAAAAGTTCAAGAACTGCCATGTCACTATCAAGATGTTTAAGTGGTGCAATATCTTCATAAGCAAAATCGTGCCAGGTATTATCTAAAATACTTAAAACAACTTCATCATCAAATGAAGAAGATGTGAATAAAGGAACTATTTCTTTTGCAATATCTATAAATGATGATTTATTTGCCAATGATTCAAGATCAACTTGAGGCCAAAAATCTGGCATAAATAAGCCACCATCCGAAGCTAATCCTTGCATTAGAATATCTTCAAAAGTTCTATTTTTATCTCCACCTCTTGTGCTGTGAAATAACATTAATCTGCTTCAACTCTAATTCTTTTAACTTTTTTTATGACGTCTGTATTTTTAAATTTATTTAAGATTTCTTGAGCTTTTAATTCCTCACATAAATCTGTTATGAAAAATACCGGAACTAGATTATCAGCCAATTCATCCTTTTGGATTATTGTCTCAATTCCTATATTGTGACTGGCCATTAATGAAGTAATTAATGCCATGACACCTGGATTATCATCAACTTCTAAATAGAAATAATGTTGAAAGGATATTTGACTAAATTCAGCTATCTCAATCTCATTAGAGCTTTTAGAAACCTCTTCTGCATGATCTTTATTAGACCCTGCTAGATGAATAATGTCTGAAATTAAGCCAGAAGCTGTCGATTCTTGTCCAGCGCCAGAACCAGTAACATGTATTTTACCTATGAGATCAGTATCAATTTCTATACCATTTCTTACTCCCTGCAAAGAGGATAATATTGAGGTATTTTTTATAAAGGCTGGATGCGCTCTTAGCTCAACATTATTAAAATCTTGTTTTGCTACTGCCAAATGCTTAATTACATAACCTAACTCTTTAGCATGTTGAAAATCATCACCTGTTATTTGTGTAATTCCTTCGATATAAAAATCCTTAGGAGGAAGAGGAGTGCCATGAGCAATATGTGACAATATTCCTATCTTATGGGCTGCATCTATCCCATCAATATCAAAAGATGGATCTGGCTCAGCATATCCTTTTTCTTGAGCAATCTTGAGAGTAGGTTCAAAATCTTCACCTTTTTCCATTTCTGCTAAAATGAAATTTGTTGTTCCATTAAGCATTCCAGATATTTTAGAAATATTATTTCCTGCAAGCTCTTCTTGAAGAACTTTAATTATTGGAGTCCCTGCACAAACTGCAGCTTCGAATAAAATCTTCACATTATTATCTCTTGCTGCTTTAAAGAGCTCATCACCGTGGTTAAAAATTACAGCTTTATTTGCTGTAATTACATGTTTTTTGTTTTTTATTGCTGAGAGTATTAATTCTCTAGCAGTTTCAACTCCGCCAATAAGCTCTATAACAACATCAACATCTTGGCTAACAACATCAAAAATGTCTCTTAAAACCAATGATCCTTGAGGATCACAATTTGGGTTATCTCTTCTTGCCCCGATAAAATTTATTTTTATATCTAAGTTTGTATTTCTTTCTATAATTTTTTTATTAGCATTAACTGCTTTGTAAAGACCAGTTGCGACATTACCCCAACCACATATACCTACTTTTATTTCTTTCATATTTAACCTTGAAGCCTACTTAGTAAGTCTTTTGCAGGCACATATCCAGGTATTAATTGCCCAGAACTAGAAATTATTGCTGGTGTTCCTGTAACACCAATTTTTCTCCCAATCCCATAATGCTTCTCTACCGGATTATTCTCACAATAAGATAAATTCATATCTCTACCTTGTTTTAAACCGGTCAAAGTTTCAGCTGGTTCTTCAGAGCACCAGGCACCAACAATTTTTGAATAAGATTCAGATTGAAGTCCTGATCTAGGGAATGCTGCATAATTTACAGAGATTCCCAAATTATTATATTCACTAATTTCACTATGGAGCTTTCTACAATACCCACAATCAATATCTGTAAAAACAACTACTGAAAAAAGTTCATTCTCAGCTGGAAATGAAATTAATTCAGAATTATCTAATGAAGAGATAATATTTTTTCTCTCTTCATTTCTTTCTAATTCAGTAACATTTAGCAAGCCTTGATTGGTAATTTGAAAAATTTCACCAATTATTAGAAATTCTCCATCAGATGATACATAAACTGACTGCATTTCTTCAAGATCAAGCTTATAAATGCCAGCAACAGGAGTCATAGTGAGATCAATGATCTTAGCCCCCGCCGGCAATACTGTTGTGAGCTTTGTAATAATTTCATCTTTTCCATCAAATGCATAGATATTCATGCTTAATAAAGAAATTATTATTATATTTAGAAACTTGTTCATAACTAACCTCTTGGATGATGCTTCTTTAAAGCATCACTTAGTCTTTGTTTGGCAATGTGAGTATATATTTGAGTAGTTGATAAGTCACTATGCCCTAATAGTAATTGAACTGATCTAAGATCAGCCCCCCTATTTAAGAGATGGGTTGCAAATGCATGTCTAAGTGTATGAGGTGAGATGCTTATAGCTATATCAATGTTTGATGAGTATTGCTTAATTCTATGCCAAAAAGCTTCACGAGTTATCTTGGAACCCTTTGTGCTTACAAAAATATACTGAATTGATTTACTTAAGGATCTTTTAGATCTATTTTCTAAATATATCCTTAAAAATTCATTAGCTGATTCTCCAAATGGAATTAATCTTTCTTTAGAGCCTTTTCCAAGTACCTTTACAATTGACCTTGTAAGGTCAACATCAGAAAATTTAAGATTAATTAACTCACTAACTCTCATACCCGTGGCATACAAGAGTTCAAGCATTGCTCTATCTCTGCATCCAATAAATGAATCTTGCTTAGGAGCATTTAAGAGGAGATCTACATCATCTTCAGAAATTGATACTGGTAATTTTTTTTCTTGTTTTGGAGAAGGTAAGTCACTTAAGGGGTTTTCAGAAATTTGTCCCTTCTTTAATAAGAATAAAAAAAATGCCTTCAAAGAGGAAATTTTTCTATTAACAGTGTTACTTTTATAATTTTTATTAAATAAATATGTTATGTAACCCTCGATTTCATATTTTTTAATCTTTTTTAAAGTAACTTTATGATTTAGCATTGACCAATTAAAAGCATCTAAAATATCACTTTTGTAAGATTTGATCGTGTTTTTGGATAGACCCTTTTCAATAAACATAGAATCAAGAAAGGATACTAGATCAGAATCCTTTTCATGATATTTTTTCATTTAATTATTCTAGTCTTTCTTTGATTCTTGCAGACCTACCTGATCTTTCTCTCAGATAGAACAGTTTAGCTTGTCTTACATCACCTTTTCTTTTAACGGTAATTGAATCAATCATAGGACTATGAGTTTGAAATGTTCTCTCAACACCTATTCCACTTGAAATTTTTCTGACAACAAAAGAAGCATTGATACCACCTTTTTTAACACCCATTACAACACCTTCAAATGCCTGAAGTCTTGTTCTCGTGCCTTCCTTAACTTTAACTGATACAACAACAGTATCTCCAGGTCTAAATGAAGGAATATCTTCTCTAATCTGTTTAGACTCAAAAGCTTCTAGAATGTGTGCAGATGATTTTTCGACAGTTGATATTTTTGGAGCGACTACTTCTTCAGCAACTACTTCTTCAGCAGGAGCTTCTTCAGCAACTACTTCTTCAGCAGGAGCTTCTTCAGCAACTACTTCTTCAGCAGGAGCTTCTTCAG
>Ga0209631_10000705_pt1 | contig 44897 bp, 45 predicted proteins | sample COG_08_FD_184752 | JGI IMG/M metagenome (GOLD analysis project Ga0209631, IMG submission 184752) | Pelagic Microbial community sample from North Sea - COGITO 998_met_08 (SPAdes) (version 2) | ecosystem: Environmental > Aquatic > Marine > Neritic zone/Coastal water | place: Helgoland, sampling... | reverse complement strand
CATCCACGTCGACGTTCCTGGTATCGGAAGTCGAACCCTCAAGTGGTTCGGAATCATGCGGCCGACTGACTTGGATAATTTCTGATTTGACCTTGAAATCGCCATGAAGAAGATCAATACCTTCCTCCTCTCAACCGCTGCGTTAGCAGTGTGTTTTGCGCTCCCAATTGCTTCGCAAGCAGGGAATCCTGACCGTGCCGGTTCGGCCGGTGCAGGCCAATTGCTTGTGAATCCTTGGGCACAATCCAATGGACTTGCTGGAACCAACATGGCCACAGCATTCGGATTGGAGTCCATTTTTCTCAACACAGCTGGATTGGCATTCATTGAGAAGAGTGAACTCGCTTTTGCCAACACCCAGTATCTCTCAGGGTCAGGCATCAGCGTGAACTCCATTGGATTTGCCACAACAACCGGTAATGGAGCTGTTTTGGCATTAACGGTGATGTCCATGGGATTTGGAGACATTCCAATTACGACCGAAGAATTACCGGAAGGTGGTATTGGCTCCTTCTCTCCTTCGTTTTCGAACATCGGAGTCTCTTTTGCCAAAGCCTTCTCCAATTCAATCTACGGAGGAGTCACCATGCGAATCATTGGCGAATCCATTTCGAATGTACGCGCGTCTGGTGTCTGCTTTGATGCCGGAATTCGTTACATCTCTGCTTCTGATGAGCGCCTAAAATTCGGAATTTCCTTGCGAAATGTCGGTGCACCTATGCGATACGCAGGTGATGGTTTGACCGTTACGGCTACGCCACAAGGCAGCCCGCTCGCGTTGACCATGTTGCAACGCTCAGAGCGCTATGAATTGCCTTCTTTGGTCAACATCGGTTTCGGATATGACATCCAAAGCTCTGCGTTCTTTAGTACAACGCTGACCGGACAATTCGTTTCCAATTCCTTCACCAAGGATCAGTTTGGAGGGGGTATGGAAGTCTCTTTCCGTGAGACACTCGTAATTCGATTGGGCTACATGTGGGAGCCTGGAATTGGGTCAGAACAGGATAACACGTCAGCTTTCACCGGACCTGCAGCTGGCTTCACCTTGAACATCCCTTCCAATTCGGATGGTGGCGTCATCGGAATTGATTACGGTTACCGCACCACGAATCCATTCAACGGAAATCACAGCATCGGTATCCACATCACTATTTGAATTCGTACGCGCTGCATAGCGCTGCAACTCACTGATTCAGTTTACTTTGTTTCTTATCTTTGTCAAAGAGAAAGCCCGTTCCTCGGGTTTTCTCTTTTTTAATACACCTCACTAGACTCGAGCTGATTCCCTTTCAAGAAATCTCCCCGTCATGTCAAACATCTCATACTTCACGCCCGAAGGGTTGCAAAATTTGAAGGACGAAGTGCGCCAATTAGAGGCCATAGAACGTCCTAAAATATCAGCTCAAATAGGCGAAGCACGCGACAAAGGAGACCTGAGTGAAAATGCCGAATACGACGCGGCTAAAGAAGCACAGGGCATGCTCGAAGCCAAGATTTCGAAATTGAGAAATACGCTCGCTAACGCGCGTTTAGTTGACGACTCCCAAATTGACAATTCAAAGGTGTACATCTTGAGTACCGTGCGGATCAAGAACATGAAGAACAACATGGAGGTGACATACACCTTGGTTGCTGAAAATGAAGCTAGCCTAGCGGCTAAGAAGATTTCAGTGGATTCTCCCATTGGGAGAGGTTTGCTGGGCAAAGCAGTTGGTGATATTGCCGAAGTCACTGTACCCGCTGGTGTCATTCCTTTTGAAATCATCGAAATTAGTCGGGGATAATGGCTTCGCTATTCTCCAAAATTGTGGCCGGTGAAATCCCGTGTCACCGCATTGCAGAAAACGATGACTTTCTAGCGTTTTTGGATATCATGCCATTGGCAGAAGGCCATGTACTCGTCGTTCCAAAAATGGAAGTCGATTATTTCTTTGATCTGGACAACCACACCCTTTCATCCATCAACATCTTCGCTCGAGACGTCGCCAAACAAATCGAACGAGCCATCCCTTGTAAGCGCGTAGGAGTTGCCATCATTGGATTGGAGGTCCCTCATGCACACGTGCACCTCATTCCGCTGCAAACGGTGTCTGACATCAACTTTGAGCGGCCCAAACTGAAGGTGACCCAAGAAGAGTTGGCCGCCACGGCTGAGAAGATTCGCACGGCGTAAGCCTGTCGTTGCTCGTCCTATTCGAATCCGTCCATAAAGGCGGTCCAAATACTCAAAATCCCTTGATCATTTCGAGTCCAAATTGGGCGAACCCGTCCATCGTAGGCCGATATGTTGTTGTAATCTCCGAAGAACATTTTCTCTTGGGGTCGAAACGATTTTTCACTGACCAACAGGTTTCGCCAGGTGGCTCCCCCATCATACGATGAAGCAACATAGACTTCGGTATCCCAAGACGGCTTCGTTGCGGGATTTGGATAGTTCGCTGCTGCCTTGCGCCGGTCATAGAAGACGATGTGGACAAAACCCGTGATATCGTCCACATCCATCCACGTGAAAAATTGCTGTGCTCCGGCAGGGTCGTCGTTGACACGAATGGGAGCAGTCCAAGTCGTTCCCCCATCGTCACTGTAAACCACCCAGACATCTTGATCATCGGGGCCGTTGCGGTTATCCGTCCAATTGACATAGACTCGGCCTGCATGGGGGCCATTGCTTCGATCCACGCGGGTCACCGGCATCCCATTGGCCCGATTGAATCCTCTTACCACACAATCCCATCCACCGGCAATTTGAGCAACACGCAGGTCCTTCTTCAACCACGTCACACCTCCATCCGTGCTCCGGTCCATCCAGATGGTATCAGCATGCGCCCAGGCCACGTAAATCGTTCCATCCGCAGCGATATCAGGCACGGCTCCTTCAACCGTCCAATCTCCATCCAAACAATCACCCGCTAATTTGTTCACGCGCACCGGCTCCGTCCAAACCTTCGCCTTGCGATTCGATGTGCTGCACAAGATGATGGAGCTATCGCTGGCTAATGGGCTATCGTATTTATCAAATTGTGTCCAACACGACACCAGAGAGCGGCCGCTTACACTCACCGCTGCCCATTCCTTGTCTTGATCTTTCTGGTCGTTCAATCCCATACCAGCCCCCTTGGTCCATCGCTTCCCTTTGCCCTTCCCCCGTTGAACGACGATCCGGTCTAGCAAGGCTTCGCTTGACCAAGCAAGACCATCGGGATTGGATAAATGCAGGTAATAGAAGTCTCCCTTGGGGGAGGCCACAACACACGGGTCACCGAAAACTCCAAAACGAGAAGTCAATGTTTCTGTCTTCCACGTCCAACCGCCATCAGTGGATCGGTGCACGTTATCCAACACCGACCCTGCGACCAGGATATCCGGGTTGGAGGGACTGATTGCAATCGAAGGCTCACAGGGTTGATAGGCGTCCGTCTCACCACTGTAGATCATCACGTTGTCTGGAGCGCGTTGCGCGCGCAGCACTGCAAAACCCGCCACTAAAAACACGGCTGTTAAAAACGTTCTCATGGCTATCGGGGGAGATTTTCTGCTTGATATCGTTCAGCGAACTCCCGAGCGAAGTAGGTTAAAATGACCGAGGCTCCTGCGCGATGAATGCTGGTCAACATTTCGGGCATTGCTCGATCGTAGTCAATCCAACCCTTGGCCGCTGCGGCTTTGAGCATTGAATATTCACCGCTCACATTGTACGCCGCTATGGGCCGGTCCATGTGAACAGAAAGTTCTCGGATCACATCCAAGTAACACAACGCCGGTTTCACCATCAGAAAGTCAGCCCCTTCATCCGCATCCAATTCCGCCTCTCGCAATGCTTCGTGGCGATTAGCGGGATCCATTTGATAGGTTTTCTTGTCCCCGGACTTGGGGGCACTTTCGAGTGCATCCCGAAACGGACCGTAAAACGCACTCGCGTATTTGGCACTGTAGGCTATAATTCCCGTTTGGGTGAAATTCGCCTCGTCCAAGGCTTCCCGAATAACCCCTACGCGACCGTCCATCATATCCGACGGACCAATGAAGTCAAATCCCGCCTTTGCTTGCGCCACAGCTTGTGCCGCTAACAGCGGAAGCGTTGCATCATTGACAATTTCACCGTTGACCACCAAACCATCGTGACCATCACTGCTATAAGGATCCAAGGCTACGTCGCTCATAAGCATAACCTCCGGAAAGGCCGCTTTAATCGACCGTGCAATGCGCAGATAAAAGTTTGACGGATGCGCTCCATAGCTTCCGTCCGGCGTTTTCAATTCCTCGTCAACAGCCGGAAACAAAACGAAAGAGCGCACGCCAACCTGCACGCAAGCTCCTACTTCTTTCAGCACCTCATCTTCAGAAAGACGAAACACCCCTGGCATAGCGGAAATCTCCTCACGCCGCCCTTGGCCGTCGAGCACAAACAACGGCATGATCAAATGCCCCGGAGTCAAGTGCGTTTCGCGAATCAAATCCCGAACGGCTGCCGATTGACGGTTGCGACGGGGTCGCTGTGGGATATCGTACATGGGTCCTTACTGTTGAATGGCCTGCTTCGCCAGCATAGATTCTTCATACAACGCCTGCAGCGTCTCCAATTCAGCCAACAAGGCCTCTTGAATGGCCAAGATCTCATCGTCGCTCATGCCTTCCAAAGAAATCGCGGCATGGTGACTGTGGTCGTGATCATGCCCGGCATGACTCCCATGGTCGTGACCGGCATGGTCGTCATGATCCGATTCTATTCCAGGAACTTCTACCACCGTCTCGCTCCAATCATGGAAGCGCACATCCCATTCATTCATTCGGCTTTCTATGCGTGCCAACTGCAACGCCAACGATGAGTCTCCGGCCAACATGGCCGATTCAATTTCAACTTCCAATGCAGCCGTTTCAGCCAGCATTCGATCGTGAAGCTCTCCCGATAAGCGCGTCAACTGCCCGTGAATTTTATTGGCTTCTTCTAAGGTCAGACTGGTCGGAGCATCTCCACAAGCAGTCCAAGTCATGGCACAAAGGCCAACAAAAAACAGCGATTTAACGATTTTCATGGTGTGATTTTTTCGGAGGAACAGGATCGTATGCAGGCGGTGTCCAAGGATGACATCGGCCGATTCGGCGCAGGGCCAGCCACGCTCCCTTCCACGTCCCGTGGATCTGAAGGGACTCCGCGGCATATGCGGAACATGTTGGCTGGAACCGGCAGTTTGAACCCAACAAAGGACTCAAGACAACTTGATATCCTCGAATGAGCCAAAGCAGTATCGCGCGCATCATGGAACAAAGGTACGGACCGAGCAGGCATGCCTGAATTTCAGAATGGACTGCGCTCGATGACCATGAGCAAGGCGAGAGCGCCCGTTGCAGCACAGACAAAAACCTGCTGTTCTCGTTGGCGCACTCCCAGTGCTTGCACAAGCGAGGCCAAGGCAAGAAAGCCCAATAGCAGCGCAGCTTGCCCGACTTCCACCCCCACATTGAATCGCAATAACGGCAGGACGATGCCCGCGCCTTCATCCTGCATCATGCGGAAAAAGGATGAAAAACCGAGACCATGCACCAAGCCAAAAATCATCGTCAAAGCATACGTCAGCCGATTTACTCGGTTTGATTTTTCGCCTGCTGAACGCCGTAAATTCCATAACGCAGTGCAAAAAATAGTGACCGGAATCAAGAACTCAATCCATTGACCGCTCGGGTGCAACCATCCCATTCCGGCGAGTAACAAGGTGATGGTGTGGCCAATTGTGAATGCCGTGGCGAGCAGTAAAACACGGAGCACATCCCCAAGACTGGCCCAAGCCACCAAGGCGACCAAATACAGCATGTGATCGTACCCTTGCAAGTCCGTGATGTGCTCAATGCCCAAAAGGACCTCTCTCATGACGCTTTCTGCTCATTGCGATCATAGCGGCTCACGCAAAATGCAAACTCATTGCGGTCGTCCGCGTCATGCCGCATTAAATCTGTACGAGACCACCCCTGCTCCAGGTGATTCAATTCAAAAAATGTATCCCCTTCCGGCGCGGCGCTCACATGCGTGATGTACTGCCGATCCACTTTTCCAGAGGCCAACATCTCACGATAAATCTGGCCACCGCCGATGATAAACACCTCCTCCTCTCCTCTCTTCTCCGCCACTTCTAGCGCCGCTTCCAAGGAATTCACAACCACAGCTCCTGGCGCGTTGTAAGCAGAATTGCGTGTTACCACAATGTTTGTTCGGTCTTTGAGCGGTCGAAACCGGTCTGGGATGGATTCGTAATTTTTCCGACCGGTGATAACGCAGTGGCCGCGTGTTGTCACTGCAAAAAACTGCATGTCATCACGGAGTCTCCAAACCAAATCGTTGTTGTGACCTATCACGCCGTTTTCGGCAACCGCAACAATGAGACTTACGCGCATGGGCTATGGATTAAACCGAAATAGCGGCTTTGATGTGTGGCATGGGGTCATAGTCCGTCAATTCGAAATCTTCATAGCGAAAAGCGAAAAGATCTTTGACATCCGGATTGATCTGCATCTTCGGAAGGGCACGAGGCGTTCGCGTCAATTGCTCTTTCGCCTGCTCCACATGATTCAAATAGAGATGCACATCGCCAAATGTGTGCACGAATTCTCCGGGCTCCAAGTCGCACACTTGAGCCACCATCATCGTCAACAAGGCATAAGATGAAATATTGAACGGAACACCCAGAAACGTATCCGCAGAGCGCTGGTACAATTGGCAATTCAAACGACCATTGTCGACATGAAACTGGAACAAACAATGGCAGGGCGGAAGCGCCATTTCATCTATAAAACTAGGATTCCATGCACTCACAACATGCCTGCGAGAATAGGGATTCGTTTTTATTTGCTCAACCAATTTCGCGATCTGATCCGTGGCTGAACCATCCGGATTCGGCCAGTTCCTCCACTGGTAACCGTATACCGGACCCAAATTCCCTTCTTCGTCTGCCCAATCATCCCAGATGCGCACTCCATTTTCCTTCAGGTAGGCAATGTTGGTATCGCCCTGTAAAAACCACAAGAGCTCATGGATTATGGAACGCAGATGGACCTTCTTGGTCGTCAACACCGGGAAGCCATCGGCCAAATCAAATCGCATTTGATAGCCGAAACACCCCAACGTCCCTGTTCCTGTCCGGTCTTCGCGGCGCGTTCCATGGGTTAAGAGGTGGTCTAGAAGATCGAGATAAGCACGCATGGGACGAAGATACCGGCGGAATAGGAGGATTCATCCCGCCGTTGATACAACGTGGAAAACTGCGTGATTAGGTCAGCAACTGTTTCCAGCGAGGCAAATGCGCCATGGCAGCCACGGGCGATCTCCAGCGATAAATCACATTGATGACCAACAAGTTGAGATTCAGCCCTGCGTGCAATGCCAAGATGTAATAGGGCCAGGGCCATTTCGGGACAAAGGGGTTGTCTACTTTTGGCGCTTCCCACATGTACATGTAGTTGGCCATCACATCGCTTGCAAATACCGTATTCAACACCCAATTGAACACACCAATACTCGAAGAAATCAGGGCCGCGACCACATAAATCCACATCCAACCGTAGCGCACAAATTGAAAACCAAACGAGCGCGCCATGACAATTGGAAAGAAAACAATGGCCGAATGGCGCATGTAGTAATCTACCAAAACCAACGGAGCATCCCCAACAGTCAACTGGGGTGTCAGCATCCCGTGCACCCCTCCAATGGTCCCTAAGAATGCTGTAAACATGAACAGGTAGCGATTGCGTGCAAAGCAATTCACCGCAATCAAAATGTAATTCATGCCGCAGAAGTGAAGTGGCAACGAACGGTGCCATGTCAACGCTTGATCGGGATCTAGAATCGCGTAGATCGGCAAGGTGAGGTTGCCTGCAAAAAGCAGGATTCCAAAACGTTTCAACATGACATCTTTGCGGTCCGAATCCAATCGGTCAAACAAGCGTACCAGAAGAGTCCCTATGAGCAAACTGCCTAGAAGAAAAAACCAATAGCGCGGTTCATTCGAGTGGATAACAAGATCGTATTTCAATTGAAAGGGCTTTAAAAGAAGAGTATCTCACGCCTTAAATAACAAAGTAATCAACGCTTGGAAAATCAATTAACTCGCTGATCCAATTTCGCCTTCGTGAATCAATGTTTGCGTCGGGAAAGCGAAATTGAGGTTTTCCTCATTGAATCTTCGCAGAATTTCTAAATTGATCGCACCCGGTGTCAAGCACACATCCGAGGCTTTTTTTACAAAGTAGATGGCACTCACGTTGAGTGAAAAATCACCGAAGCCGCTAAACCAAATCGTGGTATCGTCCTCCGTTCCAACATGCTTCACGACGATTTCATTCAGAATAAAAATTGAACGCTCAATCTGCTCGGGTGTGGTGTCGTACGTCAACCCCAAATCCAATCGGATTTTTCGTGCCGGTTCCGCGGTTACGTTTTCTACGATGCTGTCCGTGAATTTGTGGTTGGGTATCGTCACCATGCGACCCGCTAACGTCATGAGGCGGGTGGATCGAATTCCGATTTCTTGAACCGTACCGTCCATCCCATCGAGTTGGACACGGTCACCGACCAAAAAAGGCTTGTCCACGAAGACAGTGACACCCCCAAAAATATTGGCCACGAAATCTTTTGCCGCCATGGCCAAAGCCAAACCTCCAATACCCACTCCTGCGAGCAAAGCACCGACATCATACCCTGAATTATTGAGGGCCATGATGACACCAAGAACCCAGACCGTCGAGCGCAATGTCTTTTGCAGAATCGGGGTTATTTGAGACACCATTTTTGAATCTGACTTCTCGGAGACTGACAAGAGCAAGTTGCCAATGAGTGAGTCTACCAATCGAGCTGCCAACCACGTGATGTCAAAAGCCACAGCAATGGCAAACACTTTCTCCATGAAGGCATCTGCACCCGTTCCAAAATGCAAATGGTCGTAGCCGAACCACAAGCCCAAGATGACCACTCCCATTGCAATGGGCTCTTCAACTTGGTCGATAATGAGATCGTCCAACTTGGACGCTGTTTTCGAGGCTGCAGCTTTGATTCTGTGACTAAGCCATCGGTAAAATAATCGCCCCACAATCAGACCTCCTACAGCCCAACCCAAAGCGATTCCCCATTCCAAAAGTGGGTTGCCTAAAAATTCTGTGTTCAAGAAATTCATGCAGCGAAAATCGTGCGAATATCTTTGCGGCATGCAAACAACCTCTGAAAAGTCACTTCAATTGGGTCCAGCGCTAAAAATCGGCGTGCTTGGAGGTGGTCAATTGGGCCGAATGATGATTCAATCTGCCATCGACTTAGACGTACGTGTTGAGGTGATGGATCCTGCTGCTGACGCGCCTTGCAGACACCTCACTCACCGTTTTGTGCAAGGGGACTTGAACGATGCCGATGCGGTGTTTGCCTTTGGAAAAGACCTCGATGTCATCACGATCGAAATCGAACATGTTTCTGTCCCCGGACTGCGGCGTTTGGAGCAACATGGGGTGCGCGTTGTCCCAAAACCGGATCATTTGGACGTCATACAGGACAAAGGGACACAAAAAGCGTTTTTCGAACAACATGGAATCCCAACGGCACCTTTTGTACTCGTTGAGACCGCCTCTCAAGCAGGAGACAAAGGGTTTCCGATTGTGCAAAAGCTCCGCAGGGGCGGTTATGATGGAAAAGGAGTTCAAATACTAAAGGATCTCACAGACGCCACCAGCCGTGCCTTTGACGCGCCGTGTGTCCTCGAGGATGCCGTCGACATCCACAAAGAATTGAGTGTCATTGTTGCGCGCAATGCTTCTGGTCAAACCGCTAGCTTTCCTGTGGTTGAGTCGGTATTCAATCCAGAAGCCAACTTGGTGGATTACCTCATTGCTCCGGCCGACATTGGAACCGATACCGCGGCAGAAGCACAATCCCTCGCATTGCGGGTTGTCGAAGCCTTGGATTTTGAAGGACTGCTGGCCATTGAACTGTTTTTGGATCAAACAGGCCAACTTCTCGTCAATGAATTGGCCCCGAGAACACATAACAGTGGCCACCACACCATCGAAGCCAACCGGACTTCACAATTTGAACAGCACTTGCGTGCGACACTGAACTTGGAATTGGGGTCGACCGCACCGGTGCTCCCTTTTGGTGCCATGGTGAATTTAGTTGGCAGTCGAGAAGCCATGGGAACACCGGTATACCGCGGACTGTCCCATGCCATGAAGCAACCTGGAGTTCATCCGCATCTCTATGGGAAGTCTCAAGTCAAACCGTTTCGAAAAATGGGCCATGTCACGGTTACTGCTGAGACCCGAGCTGAAGCCATCGAATTGGTGATGGTCCTCCGTGAACAATTGGCCGTGGATGGAATGTCTGATTGAACTGCCAATAGCAGTGTCCGTTCATCTTAATTTTCACCTTGAACCCCGACTTCGCTTTGGCGTTGTCCTTTTTTTTTGACGCATGTCAGACCGTATTGCCATCGCCGTGCTCACTGGAGGCTATTCCGGCGAAGCTCATATTTCAAGGGAATCTGCTGCATTGGTGATGCATCACATCGATTCAGAGCGTTTTGAAGCGACCCTGATCCACGTGGACACCGACGGATGGTGGGTTGAAAAAGACGGGGGGAAAGCCCCCATGGATATCTCCGAATTGAAAGGGGGTGCGACTCCTTTTGCCGGTGCATTCATCATGATCCATGGCACACCTGGCGAAGACGGGAAACTCCAACTCGAATTGGACGCACTGGGGATTCCGCATACTACAGGCAATTCAGAAAGTGTTGCTCGGACATTCCACAAAGGCCATACCAACGCCTTTTTGAAAGACCGAGGGATTCAAGTCGCCGTGTTTGACACCATTGCACCCGGCCAAGCCTGGAATGCAGCATCGCTCGTCGCTAAACTCGGACTTCCGTGTTTTGTCAAACCCAATGAAGCCGGTTCAAGCCTGGGAATCAATCGCGTTGAGCACGAACGTGACCTCGATGCAGCCATTGCCTATGCCATGCGTTTTGGAGAAGGCGGCGTTTTGGTTGAATCGATGCTTGAAGGCCGAGAATTTTCCGTTGGTATCATTCCCGATGAGCAAGGGAAACCCGAAGCATTGCCGGTAACAGAAATTCGCACCTCGCGCCTCTTTTTTGATTACGAGGCCAAATACTCAGGAGAAGCGGAGGAGATTACCCCAGCTGATTTAAACACGAAAGACCGGATGCACCTCCAAGAGCAAGCAATCGATGTATACACGTCAATGGGATGCCGCGGATTGGCGCGTGTGGACATGATGCTCGTTCCAGGTCAACGTTGCTCCATCATTGAGGTCAATGCCGTTCCTGGCTTGTCCGAGTTCAGCATCATTCCTAGACAGGCAGAAGCCTTTGGGCTTTCGAATCAGGAACTGATTAGCCGCATTATCGATCACACCATACTGGCCGACTGAGGTCTTATGCGGTGGGGTAAAAAAAAAACATCCAACAACAAAGAGGGTCATCCCGTTGGACGACCCTCCCCTGTTGAATGAAAACAAGTAAACTGTTATGAAGCTAGGCTTCGACCGGGTATACGGAGCGAGTTCAAATAAGTTACAAAAGGGTTCAGAAAATTTTAATGAGCAGGGAAAATAAGGCCGTAAAGACTTGTTTATCAGCGCTTCACTCGTTCAGACTGGTCAGACACGAATGCCTTCCACCCGCTATACCCCGCTTGCATGCGAGGAGAAGACAATTGAAAATGGTGGCACAACGCCGCTGCCAGACCATCTGACGCGTCTAACTCCTTTGGCATCGAGGCCAGGGGAATGTTCAATGTTCGAGCGACCATCGCGGCGACTTGCTCTTTACTGGCACTTCCAGATCCGGTGATGGATTGCTTGATTTTTCGGGGAGCGTATTCAGAAACAGGAATATCCCGAGACAACGCAGCAGCAAGCGCAACACCTTGTGCCCTTCCCAACTTCAACATCGATTGTACGTTTTTGCCGAAAAACGGGGCTTCCACAGCCAAATGATCCGGCGCATGCGTTTCAATCAAGGCGAGACACCGGTCAAATATTCGCTTCAATTTCACCGCGTGATCAGGATATTTAGAAAGATGCAAGGCACCCATCTCCAACATTTCAAGTTCCTTGCCCACGCATCGAATAACACCATATCCCATGATGGTGGTACCGGGATCGATTCCTAAAATGACTTGTTCCTTGATGTTTTTAGCAGGTGGCATGCGTCAACGAAGGTACATTTGGAATACTGTTTCTTCATGCGTCTCACTTCACCCTCATCAAAACGGCTCTTCCGGAGCACCTTACCGTGGATCTCCACAGGTGCCATCGTGGCATATCTGATTTGGGAAACATCCCAGCATGAAGCGTGGAACGCACATTCTTCGGACCTCATCCCTTCCCGCCCGTGGTGGTTGGTGGGGTTGATTTTGGCCATGCCGTTGAACTGGCTCCTCGAATCCTGGAAATGGCACCGCTTACTTCAGCGGACCGGGCCATTCGCCGATTCGTTCCGCGAAGTTCTCATTGGATCATCATGGGCTTTCATCACCCCGAATCGCACGGGTGATGTCGTTGCTCGGGTGGCCCTCTTGCCGAAGGAAAACCGCACTCAGGGAACACGGGCATTCCTGACCGGTGCCTTTGCGCAAATGTGGATCACCTTGTTCATGGGCACTTGCGCTTGGTGGGTTGTCACCTCCGACGATCCCAATCACATCGCAATGCTCTCTTCGTGGACCCTCGAACTTGGCCTCATCCTCAGCGGCCTTTCTCTATTGACCTTGTGCGTGTACCTCCTTTGGAAGTGGCCATTGGGATGGAATCGACTCGCGTTGGCCTCATCGCTTCTGCACTCTGAACCGGTCCCCTTGGCCTTGCGTCTTGAAACGCTGCTTTGGAGTGCTCTGCGGTTCCTTGTTTTTGCAGTCCAGTTTTTTGCAGCCTTGCTCGGATGGGGAATCTCCTTGAATGGACTGCAAGCGTGGTATGTCCCGCTCGTTTATCTCGGCAACATGATCATCCCAAGTGCAGCACTTTCTGAAATGGGCACCCGGGAGGCGCTGACCATTGCACTTTTTCAACCGGACGCAAGTCAATGGTGGGCCGTTGTGCTGGCAGCGTTTTCTGTTTGGATCGTCAATCTAGGCGTGCCTGCAATGGCCGGAACAGCACTCTCTTTTCGTCATCAAAACAGCGCCTCATGAACGCGGCATTCACCCACTTCATTTGGATTGTCGTCTCCAGTTGGTGGGGCCTCTCTTTGATCATCATGGGTTTTTATGCCGGGGCCGTTCATCTTTGGATCAAGCGTTGGAGACTCATTCCGCAAGGAGAGGCGACCCCTCTTGATCCGGTCCGCTCAGGATTAACCGCAATCATCCCCTGCCGCAACGAAGTCGGCAATTTGCCCCAACTCATTGCGGACCTGCGGAAACAAACCCACCCCGTCGAGATCCTGGTCGTGGATGACGGAAGCGAAGACGGGACAGCCCTTGCCGCAGTAGATCTTGGGGCAACCTGCATCAGCAGTCCAGCACCCGGTAAAAAATCCGCGTTGATTGCGGGTATTGCGCAAGCCACAACCGAATGGGTCGCCACGCTTGATGCAGACGTTCGGCTTGGCGAAACATGGGCACAGGCCATGTTGGAAGCTGCCGTTGGTCAGGAAGCCACAGCCGTGGTCGGTCCTGTGACTCTGGGACCCAACCGCTCGGCTTGGGATCGTTTTCAAGCGTTGGAATACGGGGCGATGATGGTGTGGATTGGCGGGGGCGTACATTCCAAGGGCTTGGCCATGGGAAGCGGAGCCAACTTGCTGTTCAAGCGGAGTGCCTACCCCTCTGATTTTCTAACACCTGCGATAGCCTCTGGGGATGACACTTTTGCGTTGGAAGCCATTCAAAAACAACAAGGGCGCCTCGTTTGGCAGGGTGACCCGCGCGCAGGGGTGCTGACTGCAGGAGCCCTTTCTTGGCGGTCGCTTTGGACGCAACGCGGTCGCTGGGCCTCCAAAACGACCCGGCTCGATGACCGGGAAACCATCTTCATTGCCGTGCTCATCGGAACGGTTCAATGCACCTTATTGGCGTGGACATTGGCCAGCCTTGTGCTGCTCAACCTTCCTCTGGGACTCGCAACCCTTGCGCTATGGGCTGTTAAAATGATGCTTGATTTTCGCTTGTTGAAACAGGTTAATTCGGCCTTCAAAATCCATGCGCGAAAACAAGATTACATCACCTTCGCACCGCGCTACCTGATTATGGTGTTAGGGGCATGGGGACAAATCCTCCGCGGAAGAGTGGTTTGGAAGGGACGGCGCATTTAACTTGCTCGCATGGCTTTCCCAGCACTTCAACCCTTCTTACGTCATCGGCCTGCCGTCTTCGGTGCCCTGTGGATTGCATGCCTCGTTGTTATTGCTGTGGGGGGTGCTTCCCTTCGGCCCGATTCGACTCCCCACGCCAACATGCAGCATCTTGAATGGGCCTTGCTCAGTCCAGGTACCAGCATGGAACATTCCGATGGGACGGTGCAGGATTTTGTTTTAGGCACCGACCGCTATGGACGAGACTACCTCAGTCGCTTGATGGCTGGATCGGCTATCAGCTTGAGCGTCGGCGCAATCGCTGTCCTTATTTCCTTGCTCATCGGTGTTTTTTTGGGTGCTTGGGCAGGCTATCGTGGAGGGAAGGTCGATGCGGTGATCAGTTGGCTCATACAAGTGGTTTGGACCCTGCCCACCTTGCTGATGGTCCTGGCCATTACCCTGGCTTTCGGGAAAGGCTTTTGGCAAGTATTCGTTGCCATCGGATTGACCATGTGGGTGGACGTCGCTCGGGTGGTTCGCGGGCAATTCATTTCCTTGCGAGAACAGGAATACATCGAAGCAGCGCAATCGCTTGGATACTCCAATTTGCGCATCATGTTTCGTCACATGTTGCCCAACGCCGCAGGCCCAGTGATCGTGGTCGCTGCTGCCAATTTCGCCGCTGCCATCCTCATCGAATCTGGATTGAGTTTTCTGGGATATGGAGCGCAAATCCCCATGCCAAGCTGGGGCAATCTCGTCCAGGAACATTACCACCTCATCACCGGTCGCCATGCCTGGCTCGCATTGCTTCCCGGAGGCCTCATCGTCAGTGTCGTGCTCGCATTCACGTTTGTAGGCGATGGAATGCGAGAATGGCATCAATCGGAAAATTGATTCTGCTGCCCCTCTCACTTCCCATTCGTTCGTAATTTACCCCCATGAACTCACCGCTTGATTTGCACGCTAAAATTTATATCGCAGGGCATCGCGGCATGGTCGGGTCTGCCATCGTGCGGTTCTTAAAAGCGCGGGGCCACACGAGCATCGTCACGCGAACGCGGCAAGAGTTGGACCTCATCAACCAGGCAGCGGTTGATGCTTTTTTTGAGCAAGAAAAGCCCGCATATGTCTATTTGGCCGCGGCGAAAGTGGGTGGAATCCATGCCAACAATATTTACAGGGCACAGTTTCTCTACGAGAACCTGATGATCGAAGCCAACATCATCCATTCCGCATGGAAACACAACGTGACCAAGTTGCTTTTTCTCGGATCGAGTTGCATCTATCCAAAGCTTGCTCCACAGCCTATGACCGAGGATTCATTGCTCACCGGTCCGTTGGAACCAACCAATGAGCCCTATGCCATCGCCAAGATTGCCGGGATCAAACTGTGCGAAACCTATCGAAATCAATACGGTGCGAATTTCATCAGCGCCATGCCGACCAACCTGTTTGGGCCAGGTGACAATTACGATCTCGAAACCAGCCATGTGCTACCGGCTTTGTTGCGTAAAATCCACACGGCCAAGGCAACCGGCGCACCATCGGTGCCTCTTTGGGGAACCGGCACCCCCAAAAGAGAGTTTCTACACGTGGATGATCTCGCAGCGGGTTGTGTGCATTTGATGGATACGTACAATAGCAGTGACTGGGTCAACATTGGAACAGGAGAAGACCTGAGCATTCGCGAGCTCGCAGAGATGATTTGCAGCATTGTGGGGTATGAAGGCACCTTGGATTGGGACACCTCCAAACCGGATGGTACTCCCCGAAAACTGATGGATGTGAGTCGAATGAATGCTCTCGGATGGAAGGCAACCATCGGATTGCAAGAAGGCATTGAGCGGGTCTATGCGGAAGTTCAAGACACGTTTGAAGCCCCATGAAAAAGGGATCGGCTTTGCACCGCGCATGCCGCAGGTCTTTTGGGTTTAGCCTGGCCGTATTGACTCTTTGCGCATTCTTATGTGCTCCTAAAATGCAGGCTCAAATTGTGCAAGACGCGAACGGGAACATCCCTGCTATTCGGCATCCCGAATCCATTCAACCCGTGATTGGAAACGCCTGGCAACAATTGCAGCGAAGGCATTTATTTGACTTTTCTGACTCCATCAACTCCGTTGTAGTGGACCCTGTCGTTCAAGCGCATTGGGGTCAAACCCAAGGCCTGGAATCTGATGCCATTTGGAACAACATTCGTGGCGCACGATTTCGAGCACGGATTGATGGGATGTGGTATGTCGGAGGCGAATTGTTAGAGCGGCAAGGCGTTGCGAGCCCCATGCTCGGTCATTGGGCTGCACAAAACAGGATTCCTGGCTGGGGACGATCGAAATTGGGCAGAGACAATGGATCCAACACGGCCGACGAGGCCTATTACGACGTGTCGCGTGCGCGCGGTTGGTGCGGATGGAGCAACTCCACCTGGTTTGTTGATGCTGGTATTGATGCGCTGCACATTGGCGCAGGAAACAGCAGTGCCTTTTTATCGCTCGAGGCCGCTCCTGCACCGTACCTCCGTCTCTCGCGTAAAACAGGAAATCACCTCAGTTCAATTTGGCTCACACGGTGGATTGGAACCATCCGAGGACCTTTGGGAGAAACTGCTGAATCGTTGCTCAATCGCTCTAGCGCGTTGTTCGCCGTGCAAGCGTGGCAAGCACATCCCCGGATTTTGGTGCAGGGGGTGTATTCCTTTGTTCGAGAAAAAGAAGCGTCGAAAGCGTTGGGCCATTGGGATGGATGGGAGGAAGGCGACGCGTATCATGCACAACGGCACTGGGGGGGACTCGAATTGCAACTCCAAAATTCCAAGAAATCTTCAGTGCCTTGGACCATCTATCTGCAGAGCGCCTTGGATCTTATCCCTCGGCTAGGACAAGTAGAGTCCGGAATCAATCCAACCAATACGCTTACCCACCTGATCGGTTTTAAGGTAGAAGGCGATGCCCTTGCTTTTCGTCTCGAATACGTCAAAAGAGAACATGGCCATTGCAAAGCGTGTCTTGTTGATAGCTTAAGCACGGGGGCATTCGTTCCTGCAGGTCCAGACAGGGCATTGCTCGAAAATGGCGGAATTTCTGTCCAAAACCCGTGGAGTGAAGCCCTTCGTATGGATGCACTGTGGAACCCAAAGGGTGGATTTTCCCTTCGTTTGCATGCAGAACATAACGCGTCGTTTACATGGGCGACACCTGAAATTGCTTTTGTTCTCCAGTCGGCTTGGCCATTGAGTGCTTTCGCATCCTATTCAATCGGAACAAGTGACCGTTTCGATCCGACTTTTCGGTACTGGCAAGTGGGGGTCTGCTCCGGCTTGAGAAGGGACTAAATGCACCTATTCGGCTGGAATTATCAACAGGTTTGCCATAGGACTTTTTAGAGAGTCTTGAAATTAGGGCCACTTCCTTTCGTAACTTACCGATGAAATGATAGTACTCGTCGCTATTTCCTCGTTTTTCATGACGCTTTTCGGCATGCCCACCCTCATCAAGGTGGCCAAATTGAAACAGCTCGTCGATGAGCCCGGAGAAGACCGCAAAGTCCATCATCGCAGTGTCCCTACAATCGGTGGCGTGATGATTTTCATCTCTGTCTTTTTCAATGTTTTATTCTGGGTGGGATTCGTGGACGCTGAAGCCAGTTTCAATTTCAATGCGCAGCCATTAACAATGGCCTGCCTCGTTTTGATTTTCTTTACGGGACTGAAGGACGATATCATCGGCATGTCACCCAGCAAGAAATTGATGGTGCATCTCTTCATTGGGATTGCGTTGACCACCATCAGTCAATATCGAATTGAATCATTCGGAGGCTTGTTCGGCATCAACGAACTGCCTGAAATGCTAAGCATTGGATTTTCCATTTTTGTGTACATCGTCATCGTCAACGCTTGGAATTTGATTGATGGTTTGGATGGTTTGGCCGCGGGGTTCACGGTCATCGCCATGAGTGCTTTTACGTTTTGGTTCCTGAGCGTCGGGGCTCAAGCGGAGGCCCTCTTATCCATAGCAACCGGGGGAACTATGCTCGCTTTTCTGGTTTTTAATTTCGCCCCAGCACGGATCTTCATGGGCGATTGTGGCTCCTTGTTTGTCGGTGTGATTGGATACGTTCTCGCTACATCTGTAATGAGCACTCCCACCGAGGCCATACCGGACCACCTGCTTTTGGTTTCCAAAGAAGTGTTGGTCATGGGAATCCTCGCCTTTCCTCTCGTCGATACCTTGCGGGTCTTTATTTTGCGCGCCGCGAGGGGCATCTCCCCTTTTCACCCTGACCGAAATCACCTGCACCATCGTTTGATGATGCGATTCGGAACGCACCGCAAAACGGTATTCGTGGTCTATGGGTATTCAATTTTCATGATTGCCCTGGCTTTTTCAACCCCCTTGTTGCGTGGAGTTTTACCCGTCGAGATTTTGTTTTCGGGACTGTTGATCATTGCATCCGGTGTGTTTTACCCCACACTACGACGGACCAAAATGGACTACCACCGCAGTCTAGCCGCTGAGACTATTCCCGTTGAGGGCCAAAAGAAGAAGACGTCGACTAAAGACGCCGAATTAAAGCGAGAAGCGTTGGCTTGATTATCTTCGGGGCCATGGCCCCATTCTCCTGCACTTCATTTCCTTCGATTGCGTCATGGACTCCGGAGAAGAAGTCAGCCCCTTTTGTCTTGGTCTTCAGTTTACTTTTCGTTCAATCATTGTTCGCCGCTGGTCATTCAACTCGAGGGACGCTGGACTCTTCGTCATGGCATCCGCTCGAACGTTCTTTGTCCGACCCCCTGGTTCTTCGGCATGCTTCCAACTCAGCAACTAGCAGCACCGCAGACTCTTTCATCGAATGGAGTGCGTACGCGACCGTTCAATATTCTCCCGGTGCACGCTTGCAGGGCAGCTGGGTGCAATTGCCTACCGCTGGCGGGTTGGGATGGGTGACCGGACTGGATGTATTCGGAAAGCATCATAAATTAACCTGGCAGGCCAACCTGGATCATTGGCGGGTAGCGGGGGTGCGCGAAAGCGATTGGAACGAAGCATGGCAATGGGGGGTCTGGGATGGAATGGGGCGCGCTTGGAACCCCAACGCAGCCGACATCGCTGTCCTCAGAACAACCGGTCATCTAGCGTATCAAGTGAGCCCTTCAGTCCAACTGAAGTGCGGACAAGAACCGCATCACTGGGGTCAAGGATGGAGGTCCTTGTGGATGGACCGGCAAGCCTCCCCATTGCCCTTCGCGAGCCTGCAGGTGCGCCTCAAGCGCTTGGAGTACACCCACCTGATTGCACGAACGCAGCACCTTGGAGTCGGCAGTCCCCCAGCGATCCCTACAAATGGCAGAAATCATCCCGGTTCGTATGCGACACGACGGGGTGCTTGGATGGCGGCGCATGCCGTCGAAGTTGAATTGGGTCGGGGCTGGAAAGGAGCCCTTTTCGGCGCTGTCACGTGGTTAAACAATGATAGCGGATACACCCACCGTTTTGAGGCCGCTTACGCGCTTCCTTTCATCTCCTTTCGCCCAACGGAGTATGCCGTTGGGTCAGCCGACAATGCTATAATGGGGGCTTCTCTCAGTTGGGCTCCCCGCTGGGCAGATGAGCGCCTTCTTTTCTACAGTCAAATCGTGCTGGATGAGTTGGTTGTGAGCGAAATACGCTCGGGCGACGGTTGGTGGGCGAACAAATGGGGTGCTTTAGGCGCAATTCAATGGATCAGCCCGAATCGGATGTGGCGATTGGTGGCGGAGGGAGCTGCAGTGCGGCCTTTTACGTATTCCCATGCGTCAAACGTGCAAAGTTGGACCCACCGAAACGGGCCTCTAGCGCATCCTGCGGGAAGCAATTTTATCGAAGGTCGCCTCCACATGCAATGGAAACGCAATGATTGGAAGGTGCGGTTGGGATGCGTTTGGATGCGGCAGGGAATGGACGAACCGACGCCTTTGGGAGTTACTCCCAATTTGACCGTTGGCGCCGACCCTCTCAATTCTTACATAACCCGGCCTGCCGATTATGGCATCGATCTTATTTGGGACGGTGGCGGACTCATTGACCAGGCGGGAATTCAAGAGAATTTGCGCTGGTGGGGCGACATCGCATTCTCGCTTCCGCCTTTGGAAGGCCAGGAAGTCTTCATTCGTGGCTTTTTAAGGAATGAGACGATGGCCCAAGCAGCGCCCGATTGGTGGAGAATTGAATTGGGAATTCGGTTGGAGAATATCCTCGAAGAGCGCAATTGGTGAGTTTGGTTAGAGATCGGAAATTCATCGAAATTCATCGAGCGGGTCGCCCTACTTTTGCATCGATTTAGAACCCATGCCCGATCGCATCAAAGACATCGCCCTCCTCTTTAAAATCCGTTTGGGATTTTTTGTTGTGCTCTCAGCCATTCTTGGCTGGTTCATGGCCGTAGACACGATTGATTTAACCGCTTTTCTGAGGCTATCGATCGGAGGCTATCTCCTCACAGGAGCTTCCAATGGCCTGAATCAAATCATCGAAACACGTGTCGACGGACTTATGGCACGCACATCCAATCGTCCCCTGCCTACGGGCCGGATGTCTGCAAAGGAAGCTTGGATATACAGCATCCTTGCTGCGGCGATTGGCCTGGGTTGTCTCTTTTCTTTGAATGCCTTGAGCGGATGGTTAGGTGTCGCTGCCTTGGTCAGCTACGCGTTTATTTATACCCCGCTCAAAGGACGTACGGCCCTGAGCGTGTTCGTTGGGGCCTTCCCTGGTGCACTCCCACCCATGATTGGGTATGTTGCGGCTACAGGTGATTTTGGGATTGAACCCGGGTCCCTCTTTGCTGTTCAATTCATGTGGCAATTCCCTCACTTCTGGGCCATCGCATGGCTCGCACACGACGACTACTTGAAAGCCGGCTACCAGCTGCTTCCATTCAATGGAGGCCGTACAAAGCGAAGCGCCTGGCAAATCGTGGCCTACACCGTTTTTTGCATTCCGGCATCACTTCTTCCATGGGCATTGCCCAATGGCAGTCCGATGGTCGGCAACTACGCCCTGATTGTGGCAATCCTGTGTGGCATCATGTTTCTGGTGCCTGCCATTCAACTCTATCGTACGCTAGATCTCAAAGCCGCTCGGCGCTTGATGTTCGCTTCGTTCATCTATTTGCCGGTGGTTCAAATTGCATATGTTTTGGACAAGCTCTGAATTCATGATTAAGAACACTACACCCGCACCTTCCAATCGTCGCGATGTTTTCGATGGCGTCGAACCCGCCGTACGCGAGCGAACAAAGAAAATGTTGATGTATTTCATCATTTTCGCCGTGGTCATGCTATTTGCTGGCTTTACCAGCGCTTACATCGTTTCCAATATGGGCCAATACTGGGTCAATATTGAGCCCACCTCTGCATTTTGGGTCTCCAATGTCCTCCTGGTTCTCTCCTCCATTGGCCTCTGGTCGGCTGTCCGGAGCATGCGAGAGAATCACAAACAACGTGCGGTACTTGCTTTGGCTTTTACGTTGATTTCAGGCATCGGATTCACGATTAGTCAAGCCGAAGGATGGAAGACGCTCGCCGAGATGGGACTGGGATGGACCACTACGGACCATGAGTCCGGCCTGGAAGCCTACCGATGGAATAGCATTGAGTCGCTGCTCGAAAGTGATGCTATTTATGGCCAAGACTATACGATTTCACGTGGTGGAGAACCCCTTTTGTTTGACGCGTCGAAAAATGAATTCTACGCGTCGAATGACGCGCTCATGGTACGTCCAATCACGCGTGATGTGGCCCGAACGTCCAATTCTGGAGCTAGCTACCTGTGGATTCTGATTGCAGTGCACATTCTTCACTTGACTTTTGGGTTTATTTATTTGGTGATCAACGGCATTCGCGTTGTTCAAGGAACCATCCACGCAAAAGATGTTGTTCAGCTCGAAAGCCTGAGCATTTACTGGCACTTCATGGGTGCCCTTTGGCTTTATCTGTTTGTTTTCCTCTTCTTTTTACACTGACCAAATAGGCTAATTCCGGCTCTTTCCCCTCCACTTTTGACTCTGTTTTCATGGCCTTCTATTTTGATTGGTTCTCGATAGCATAAAAAAGGGTGGACTGTATGGCTTCAATTGCATAAATTTGCCGCCAAATTGCACCCATGGGAGGAGAATCGACAAAAGTGATTTCGAAAGAAGAACTTTGGGGAGGCGGACAGTCTCCTTTCAGCGTCAGTTACGGTAAAATGATGATGTGGTACTTCCTCGTATCAGACGCTCTGACGTTTGGAGGATTGCTCACCGCGTATGGCTTTGTTCGAGCCAGTAGCGAAGACCCTTGGCCGATTGGCGAGCAAGCGTTTCGCTCATTGCCATTCATCGAAGGGGAATACCCGTTGATTTATGTGGCTTTGATGACCTTCATCCTGATTGTCTCGTCCGTCACAATGGTCTTGGCCGTTGAAGCGGGCCATCGCAATGACAAATCAGGCGTGATCAAGTGGTTGGGATTGACCATCATTGGTGGGTTTTTCTTCTTGGGATCTCAAGCGTGGGAATGGTCTCACTACATCCACGGAAGCGGAGGCTCTTTTCTTTTGAATGAATCCGTTGAAGTCACATCAGATGAGGGGCAAGTTTTTTCTCTGAACAAAGGCGATGTGGTCTACATGGATCATCACTTTGGTCATTTGGCTGAGCCGTGGATTGAAGGCGAACCTGAAGTGAGTCTCATCAAAAGTGATCACGGTGTCAAGTTGGTTGAAATGGGCGCACACCCGCATGAGGTGGAGCTGCACAGCTTGACGCTCAACAAGTACATCAACAACGAATCACAAGTGAGCGGTGATGACGCAATGAAGTTGTGGAACGCACGCTCTGAAAGCTTTTCATTCGGTGCGAACTTGCACGACAATGAGTACGCCTCGCAGCAGGCCTATGCAGACTTCTTCTTTTTCATCACCGGATTCCACGGATTCCACGTCTTCTCAGGCGTTGTGATCAATATCATTGTTTTCATCATGGCGTATCGCGGTGTCTTTGAACGACGCAAGCACTACGAAATGGTTGAAAAAATCGGGTTGTATTGGCACTTTGTTGACTTAGTGTGGGTGTTTGTTTTCACCTTCTTCTACCTCATCTGATTGCCCTTCACCACTTCGCAAACGTACAAACGACTCCCATGGAACGCGACGACCTCATTGTAAACGACAGCTACGCACTTAACGCTCACCATAGCGAAGAAGAGGGGGCCAAAATCCGCCGAAACACCTGGAAAGTCACTGGTATTTTGACCCTTCTGACCACCGTAGAAGTCATCATGGGCATCTTCTTTAAGCGGTCAGAGGCTTTTTCATGGACCATGATCAAGTGGACGTTTATCATTTTAACGTTGGTCAAGGCCGCTTATATCGTGCTTGTCTTCATGCACCTTGGTGATGAAAGAAGCAATCTTAAGAAGGCTGTGCTAGCGCCCTACATGCTCTTCATTGCATACCTGTTGTTCATTGCCATTACCGAAGGATTCGGGCACTTAGGCAATTTCAACGCTTTTCACTGATTTCCGTCTGCGCTCGTTGAACCTCGAGCTACCGAGCGCGGTTACATCTCCTCATGGAGTCACTTAAACGAACCGCGCCTTGCCATTGATCTCCGCCAAAAAACTGAAGCAGTCTCTTTACTTAGCTGCGATTATGTTGGGGCTTCCACTTGCTGGATTGCTCATCTTAGGGATTGACGGAGAACATCATTTCAGTACCCTTCCGTACTATGCCGAAGAGGGACTCATTGAAACGTGGAGTCCTGAGGCCCGGCGTGTAAGTGCTTTTTCCTTGATCAATCAGAACGGAGATGCCTTTCATTCCGATTCATTGGAAGGCACGGTTTGGCTTGCCGCATTTTACTCGACCCGCGCACCCCATGTTGCTCAAATGACGAAGCAGCTGCTATGGCCAAATTTTCGTTACCGGGCAGAAGATGATATCGCCACGATTTGCTTCACCCTCGATGCGGAACACGACCAACCCGAAATACTGCAGGAGTATGTCTCACGCAACACCCGTTACAATAGCCACAGTGGCAAGTGGCAATTTCTCACAGGGGACCAAGAGGTCATCGACCGCTTGATTTCAGAATCGTTCATGATTCAACGAGATCCTGCGGAGCCCGACAACATCGCCACCTTGTGGCTCGTCGATTCCAACGGCTACTTGCGCGGGGTATATCACGCAGCCTCAGAAGATGCTATTAAAGATGCCGTAGAAGACATTGCACTGCTGCAAAAAGAGATGGATGAAAAGGCTTATGCTCGCAAAAAAGCGACTAAAAAAGCCCTTCAAGCGCCACCCCTGCCCGTCTTAGGCCCTGAAGACCACACCGTGCCCGCATTTGTTTTTCTGGACATGGACAGCCTTGAGTTTTCCCATCGAGACATCAAAAACCGGTTGCGAATCGTTGACTTTTTCTTCACTCGTTGCCCGACGATTTGCCCCATGATGAGCAGTCAAATGGCCCGGATGCAAGACATCCTGAGAGAACGGGACATGCAAGACGACGTGCTATTATTGAGCCACTCCGTTGACCCTGAGCACGATCGTCCTGAGCAGCTTCGATCATACGGAGAGCGCATTGGATTGAATCCGAATCAATGGCAGCTCCTGACCGGCGAGAAGGCATCCATCTATGCCATGGCGAAGGAGGGTTATTTCCTCACTGCTTTGGAAAGCGATACGACTGCAGGAGGTTTTTTTCACAGTGACTTATTTGCATTGGTGGACCGTTCAGGACAGATCCGAGGCTATTACGATGGCACATCTACAACTGAGGTCGATCAACTGTTGGACGATGCTGAACAACTTTGGATCCTGAATCAATGACCATGTTAGAAAAAGAGAACGCGGTAAAGCGCTTTGTTTGGACGGTGGCCGTGGCTATTCCTGTTGCCGTCGCCTTGTTGTTTTTCATTCCACCAGCTGAAAATTTATCAGAGGAAACGCGGCAGGCATTGTATGTTCTTCCGCAGATCAACGCCTGGTTCAATGGCACCGCATTTTTCTGTTTGATTGGGGCGTTGATCGCCATCAAAAACAAAAACGTACCGCTTCACCGCGCGTTCAACACGGTCGCACTTTCGTTGAGCGTGCTGTTTTTATTGAGCTACGTCGCATTTCATCTAACAACTGAAAGCACACACTATGGAGGAGAAGGCTGGCGGCGGACGGTGTATTTTACCATCCTCATTTCCCACATTGTACTCTCCACCGGTATCATACCGTTGGTTCTGTTTACGTACTATCGTGGACTGCGCATGGAAGTCGCTCGCCACCGGAAATTGGCACGCATCACATGGCCCATTTGGCTGTACGTCACCGCAACAGGTGTGCTGGTTTATTGGATGATCTCCCCTTATTACCCCATTGGATGAACGCCAGAAATCTCCTCTTCAAATCCTTGATTGTCGCCGGACTCATTTTGATCCTTCCGGGCCTGATGGAAGGACAATGTGTTATGTGTAAAGCAGTTGCTGAAGACAGTGCTTCAGACGGAGGCCTTGGCGCAGGACTCAATCGAGGTATTTTGTATCTGATGGGGATCCCCTATGTTTTGTTATCTGCGCTTTTCTTCGTAATTTATAGAAGCTGGAAATCCAATTCCGCCGCTTGAATTACACCCCAATGACCTCAACCACATCGAATTTTCACACCCACTCAAAGGAGGTGTTTTGTTTGATTGGAATGCTGGTCTTGTGCCTTTCCTCTTGGAGTCAATTTACCGTAGAACGCAGTCCGTGGCTTGACGGTCCAGAAATCACAGACGAACCCATCAACCAACGATGGGCCGTTTCAAATGATGAGACCAATGAAGCTTTGCACGTTGAACTCATCGTTGAGGGGATCAATCCTCGAAAGATCGTTCGGTTGGATGTCGATCGCGCCTTGGAAGTGAGCCTCCAACCGTTTCGACGTTATACACGCATTTGCGTTGAGCCAGACTATATGCTGCATACCGATCGCATTTGGGCAGATCCGGCAACGACCATTGATACGCTGCGATTGCGTCCACTGAGAATGGGCTTGGAAGTCGATTTAGAGCCCATTGAATTCACTCCCGGGGCAAGTCAGATCTACCACACGTCCATTCCCACGTTGGAAGCCTTGTATGCCTTCCTTGTCGTCAACCCCACTGTGGACATTGCAGTAGTAGGTCATGAACACCCGTCTCCAACGACTTCTGAGACCGCTTTTGAAAGCCGGGAACGCGCGCGAGCAGTTTGGGAATATTTGGTCACCAAAGGGGTGAGTCCAAATCGGCTCGCTGTGGAAGGTGAAGGTAGCAGCCGTATGCGCTTTCCGGAACCAAAATCCATCGAAGAAGCGGAGGCCAATCGACGGGTCACGGTGCGTGTCACGCACTATTGACGCCATCGATAGAACTCCCGTCCGTTGCTGTAGATTTGCACCATGCAAACACCGGTTTCCATCACTACAACTGCGACCACTTTTCATAGGCTTTTCATGGTCTCATGCCTTCTTGTGCTTGGCCTGTATTCAACTACAGTCCGAGGACAGGAGCCTTGGACTCTTCAGCGTTGTCTCGATCACGCCTTTGAACACAATCTGCAAATCAAGTTAGCCGGCCTTGGAGAAATTAGCGCTGACATCGGCACCCAGTCCGCCAAGGGTGCCTTTCTTCCCAACTTGAATGGGAACGCCTCCCACGGCTATAATTTTGGCCGCACTGTTGATCCGTTTACCAATCAATTCGTAGAGTCATCGCGCATTCAATCCAACAGTTTTGGACTGTCGACTGGACTGACCTTATTCAACGGATTTCAAAACTACCTCAGTCTGAAGCGGTCGTATCTCGCACAACAAAGCGCCGAAGCGAATCGCGAAGTTGTAGAGAACAACGTGGTGTTGACCATAGCCGGAGCTTATTTAAACATTTTATTTCAGGATGAGTTTGTGCGTGTTGCCGAAATCAATCGGACAGCGACTGAGCGCCAAGTCAACCGCATGACCCAACTGGTCAATGCCGGTGCAGCTGCGGAAGCGGATTTGTACGATGTCCAAGCACAACTCGCTGCGGATGAAGCCACCATTGTGAGCACGAGCAATGCCTTAGGCTTGGCGAAACTCAATTTGGTGCAATTGCTTCAACTTCCCGCCTCTGAAACGGCAACCTTTGAGGTCGTCCGACCTTCAAATAGTGATTTGGAACGCAACAACTTGCCCGGATCACCCAAAGCAGCCGTCTCGCATGCGCTGAGTTCGTTTCCGGAAATTCGTCAAGCGACACTCGGTGTCGAAGATGCCGAGCTTGGCTACCAACTCGCCCGTTTCGCATCACTTCCTCGCATATTTGCCAGCTACAATTTCGGTTCTGGTTATTCCGGAGCCGCCCGATCAATTGATGGAGAGCCCATCATTACCGATTTTACATTGGGTAATTTGGTCTTCGAAGACGTCCTCTATCCCATCATTGCTCAACAAGAAACCTACAACTTCATTACGACTCCTTTTCAGGATCAAATCGAGCGCAACTTCAACCAAAATTTGTTCTTCTCCATGAGCCTTCCGATTTTCAATAACTTCAATGTGAAATCGGGGCGGGAACAGGCATCGGTCGCAATCTTCAGTGCCGAGTATCAGTTAGAGCAGACGCGACAGACCCTGACCGCCAATGTGGAATCCGCTTGGGCTGACGCACGAGCCGCGAGCCAAAATGCCGTAGCGCAAGAAGCCGCTTTGGTCGCCGCAGAAAGAGCATTTACCAATGCAGAAAAGCGATATGAAGCCGGTGCTTCCACCGCAATCGATTATGCCGATGCGCGTTCTTTACTTGACAACGCTCGGGTGAACACACTTCGAGCGAAGTACGATCTCGCTTTCAAAAGCCGCATTCTCGATTTCTACATGGGACGGGCCATGACATTCCGATAAGCCAGACACCATGAAATTCACGAAGAAGTTTTGGATTATTCTGAGTGTCGCACTCGTTGCATTGCTCATTGCAGGGAAGTTTTACGGGGGGAAAACCGACCTTCCTCAGGTTGATGTGGAATCCGTACAACTCCGCGACATCGTTGAACGTGTATCGGCTTCCGGGAAAATTCAACCCGAAGTCGAAGTCAACATCACCGCGCAAGTCAGCGGACAGATCACCGCACTTCCCGTTAAAGAGGGAGACGCCGTGCATTCTAGCGATTTATTGGTGCAAATCAACCCCGATTTGTACGAAGCGGCATTGAATCGCGCTGAAGCAGCCTTGAATTCCGCTCGATCCAACTTGGCCTCCGCTCGTGCACAAGCGAATCAAGCAGACGCACAGTATTTCGCCGCAACCCGCAGTTGGGAACGCACGCAACAATTGCATGCCAGCGGCGTCATTTCCCAAGCAGACTACGACAGCGCTGAGGCAAATTTCCGGACTGCTGATGCCACGCAGAAGTCCGCACAAGAGTCCATTCGCAGCGCTGAGTTTGCCATTTCAAGCGCCTCTGCTTCTGTCCAAGAAGCCCGCGATAATTTATCCCGGACTACACTCACTGCTCCGCAATCTGGAACGGTTACAGCGTTGGTGAAAGAAATTGGGGAGAGTGTTCAAGGCAATGGGTTTACAGCGGGAGAAGTCGTCATGAAAGTGTCGGACTTATCGACCATGGAAGTCAATGTTGAAGTCAATGAAAGTGACATTGTCCGAGTCGGGCTCGGCGATATGGCCGAAATCGAAGTGGACGCCTATCTCAATGATGTCTTCACGGGCGTGGTTACTGAAATTGGAAATACCGCTCTCAATGCGGGACTCAATGGGTTCTCCATGGACCAGGTCACCAACTTCTCTGTGAAAGTCCGCCTGCTTCACGACAGCTACGCTCATTTGCTCGCCGACGACTCCACCTTGGTCTCTCCTTTTCGCCCAGGGATGAGCGCCAAAGTGGATATTTTGACACGACAGGAGAGCAACGCCATTTCCATTCCCATTCAAGCGGTTACCACCCGTGAGAACGACGATGACGAAGGCGTCAGTATTCTCGGTGTGTTCCTCTTGAGCGATGGAATAGCGGTGTGGACCCCGGTTACTTCTGGGATTCAAGACAATCGCAACATCGTCATTCACGCTGGATTGGACACCGGGGCGGTTGTGATAACGGGGCCGTATGAACGGGTGTCGCGTACGTTAGAGGATGGGGACGCCGCAGAAGCAGCACCCGAGAAACAAGAAGACTGAAACGTGTCCAGTATGCCGCTCATCCTTGCCATAGAAACCGCTACCCTTGCATGCTCTGTGGCCGTTTTTCAAGGAGAGAAGGTAATCGCCCATCGCCATGACATTGGCCCTTCTTATGTCCATGCCGAACGCCTCTTGCCCTTTATTGACGACGTTCTGCGTGATGCCGGCATTGCCAGCAAAGAGTTGAGCGCCATAGCTGTTTCTGCCGGCCCAGGTAGCTACACGGGGCTGCGCATTGGAGTTGCAACAGCCAAAGGGCTATGCCATGCATTGGAGATTCCTTTAATCGCGACAGACACGCTTGAGTCTTTGGCTTTTCAAGCGAGCCGCATGACCACACGCCCACCGGATGCAGTCGTTGCCGTTTTAGACGCGAGAAGGGACGAGGTGTACACCGCGACATATGCCCCAAACGGTTCGGGTTGGACTGTAGTAGAGCCTACACGTGCTTTGATTTTGGAGCCGCACGTGGGTTTAGATCACTTGTTCCCATTCGCAGCAAACCATTCACATGTTGTGGTGATTGGGGATGCCGCTCAAAAAACCCAACGCTTGCTAAGCTCGCTCACCGATTCCTGGTCGTTCATCGAAGGACATCCCAATGCAATGGATACGTGCGCACCGGCAACCCGGCGGTTTGTACATCGCGAATTCGAAGACCTCGCCTACTTCGAGCCACGTTACCTGAAAGAGTTCATAGCGGGAACACCCCGAGACCCTCTAGGTCTGCGTAACCGTGCTATTGATTCCCCTCCCTCGTCATGAAGAAATCCCGTCGGTATCCTCGAATTTTGTGGGTTGGCTTCTTGCCCCTTTTGCTGTGTCAATCCAAGTGCAACGATAGCGACCAGTTTATCCCGTATGTCCCTGTGGATTTCGAAATCAACATCGATTTGCCCGCATACATAGACTTGTCCGTCCCAAGCGGCCACATCGCCGTGAGTGGCGGCTCGCAAGGCCTCATTTTATATCGCTACACATTGGACCAATTCGTCGCATTGGATCGCCATGCAACGGCTGACATTCCCGCAGGCTGTCAAGTTCAAGTCGAAGAAGACGGACTGATTTTGACCGACCCTTGCAGCAATGCACAATGGCTCATCATTGACGGGTCAGTTGTCGATGGCGATGCCTCGGTGCCCTTGCACCGCTACGCTACGTCTTGGACTCCTCCCATCCTCCGGGTCTACAACCCCTGAGCATCACGCCTCTTTTTGGCGCATTCGTTCAAGAAGGGACGGCACCAGTACAATGAGGAAGGAAGGCAACGGCGATTGCAAAAACGCCAGGAATTCATGCGAAACACTGTATCCCGCTTTCCCTCGAACTGCGATCATGAACACCCCCATGATCAGTCCGGCCATCCCATAAATAACGACCAGCCAAGGCCACCGATGGAAGTGGCCCGTTGTCTTCAAGAAAAGACCGTCAAAAACAAAAAACACCAGGAGGATCAATAGACTCATGGCCCATTTCAGCGCGTTCAACTCCTTCAAAGAAAACGCATGAAATCCGTCCCAAGTCCCGCGAATAACATAATAATGCAAGCGCTTGGGTTGACTGAGTTGTTTCCACGCCATGGCACGACTCGACGGCTCCAAATCCACGATTTCAGGGTTCCGTTCCAAAGTCTCGATGTAATGATTGAGATGCACCTTCGCAAGTTCTTGGTAAAAACCAAAAACGAGCATTCCCAGTAATACAACGATCCACGTTGGCCGTTTCCAGGGCAAGATGGGCGCTGCCGTATTTCCCCTCATGATCGTGCCGTAGAGCGCTTCCAGCTCATGCCGTTTTGTTGCGTCGCATAGACATACCACAACGCAAAAATGATGCTATAAACAAAGACTGTAAACGTGTAGTCATGATTGAATTCCATTGCTGAAGGCCAATACAGTTGAATCATCAGCAAGCAAATAATACGAAATGCATTGGCCGCGTGTAAAATGGCAATCCCGAAAGGAATGAACCACACCTTCCGCGTCCAACGCCCTGGAAACGACGCAATGAAGATGGCAAACAGAGCAAATAAGACCACGCCATCGCACGATGGCCCCACGAACACTCCGGCTGCGCCTTTGATTCCAACTCGTGTTCTGAAGGCCTCGTCCATAATTTGGAATTGCGCATTCAATCCATATCCCAGCCATTCCAGAGCCCACTCGGTGATCACGATGAGACTCTCGGTCACATACTCATCCATGAAGGTCGCGGGCTTCAGAAATTCCTCATAGCTCAGGTGCCACACAATGTATCCGCCAAAACCCAACACTAGAAAACGGAAAACGTCCGGCTGTGACCGGACGAATTCTCTAAGCTGTTGGATGGCTCCCATCCGAATGATCAATAACGATACAAGTCCGACTTAAACGGACCATTCACTGGAACACCAATGTAATCGGCTTGTTCCTGCGACAAGGTTTCCAATACGACATTGATTTTGTCCAAGTGCAGCCGTGCCACTTCCTCGTCCAAATGCTTCGGCAAGGTGACGACCTCATTTTTGTACGCTGCCGCGTTGTTCCAAAGCTCCAATTGTGCTAGGGTTTGGTTTGTAAATGAGTTCGACATGACAAAACTCGGGTGGCCCGTCGCACATCCCAAATTCACCAAGCGGCCTTCCGCCAATAAGATGATGTCCTTTCCGTTGAGGTTGTACAAGTCGACTTGCGGCTTGATGGTATCCTTGGTTGCGCTTTGGTGATTGTTCAACCACGCTACGTCAATCTCATTGTCGAAGTGACCGATGTTGCAAACGATGGCCTTGTCCTTCATCTGCTCAAAGTGCTCTCCACGAATGATGTCTTTGTTGCCTGTGGCTGTAACAATGATGTCACATTCCTTCACGGCATCCACCATGCGTTTCACTTCATATCCATCCATGGCTGCCTGCAAGGCGCAAATGGGGTCAATTTCAGTCACCATGACACGACAACCTGCACTGCGAAGCGAATCTGCCGTGCCCTTGCCAACATCTCCGTATCCTGCAACAACAGCAACTTTTCCAGCCATCATGATGTCCGTGGCGCGACGAATCGCATCCACCGCAGATTCCTTACAACCGTACTTGTTGTCGAATTTTGATTTCGTCACTGAATCATTGACGTTAATCGCTGGCATCGGCAATGTGCCGGCCTTCATTCGATCGTACAGACGCAAAACACCTGTGGTCGTTTCCTCGGAAAGACCGTTGATGCCCGCTCCTAGTTCAGGGTATTCGTCAAGAACCATGTTGGTCAAATCGCCACCATCGTCCAAAATCATATTCAATTGCTTGCGATCGTCGCCAAAAAACAGCGTTTGACGGATGCACCATTCAAACTCTTCCTCCGTCATACCCTTCCAAGCATAGACTGGGATGCCCGCTGCGGCGATTGCTGCGGCGGCATGGTCTTGCGTTGAGAAAATATTGCATGAAGACCAGGTCACATCTGCACCCAAATCCACAAGGGTTTCAATCAAAACAGCCGTTTGAATGGTCATGTGCAAGCATCCCGCGATACGTGCACCTTTCAGTGGTTTCTCACCTTCGAACTTCGTCCGCAATGCCATCAATCCCGGCATCTCGGCTTCCGCCAGTCGAATCTCCTTACGACCCCACTCGGCGAGTGCAATGTCTTTTACTTTGTAAGGCAATTTCTCTGTTGTCAAACTCGTGCTCATGCTTTCTAATTTCGAAAGTTAAAATTACAAAGAATGAACCGGTCTGAGACAAGAAGGTTCACTCACCATTTGATTTATACTTGCGCTCGATGCCAGTCATTCACCCATTCTATGAATCAACCGCCCCAAACGCCGTGGCCGTAGCCGTTCAGACGAACTCGGTTGACTTGAAACATTGGGCGAAAAATCAAATCCGGTTCCCAAAGCGCGATGTTGTTTGTATGCCCGCCCATCGCCAATTGGAGCATTTCTCCGTGGATCACGCTTTGCAACGCTTGGGGCTCGAGGCCGCTGACGTTCACGTGGTTCATGATGACAATCTAAAACCCCACATTGAGCGTCCTAACTCAACGGCCATCCATCAAGCCATCAGCATAGCACATCAAACGGATGGCGATGTGTGCCATGCGTTGGTCGCTTTGGGCTCTTCTCCCATCGGATGTGACATCGAATGCGAGCGAATTTCGTTACCGCAGATCGCTCACCGTGTCATGTCAACGGAAGAAGGCGATGAACATTCCTCTCTTGCCCAACTTTGCGCCATTTGGACGGTGAAAGAATCCATGTTCAAAGCACTGGGGCCTCAACTGGATTTCCGACGAGATCTCCGCGTCATTTTACCCCCTGATTGGAATCCAGATATCGAGACAACGTGGACTATTGAAGGCCTCGTCCGAGGTCATCGATACGCGTGGGAAATCTGGAACCGGGTCTCACCCATCACCAATGCCCGGATTTGGATGTGCTGCGGACCGATGATCGAGCCGTTGACTCTGGGCGATTCTGACACACCAAAATAGCGGGCACAAAAAAAGGAGTTCGAAAACTCCTTTTTTGGTCTATTGACTGTTCAATGCCTCGTGGAGGCACAACATCCTTCACATTCAGCGCTATTAACGCTCAATGCCTTTGTGGCGTCGTTCTGTACTCACCGACAATTTCTTGCGGCCTTTGGCCCGCCGAGCATTCAATACATTGCGGCCATTGGCAGAAGCCATTCGCTTGCGAAAGCCATGCTTGTTACGGCGCTTGCGTACAGAGGGTTGAAATGTCCTTTTCATGATGCGTCAGTGTTTCGGTGGATTTAACCACCCAAATTCGGGACGGCAAAGATAGTCACAGATTACGTGCTTCCAAATTGGATGACACAAAGATTACAAAGTAAACGCCGAATCGGACGTAATTTTGGCTCATGGCGAAAAGCGGACGGCAAAACTCCCCTCAGACGGGCTCGGAGAAGGAAAATGAGACGGTGCGAAAATTCAGTTGGAAAAACTGGGGTGCCTTAGGAAAAATGGGCAAGTACCTGCGGCCTCATGCGTGGGGGTATGCTCTTGGCATTCTCATCATAAGTGCCAGCGGTATTTTAACCTTGCTCGTGACCCGCTTGTGGGGCCAGCTCGGTGGAGTTGGGACCATGGGCGATGGTCCAGCTCAAGTCGAGTCGCCCATGCAGGCATTGAACATCGACATGACCAACTTGTCGAGCATTGGGTGGACCATCTTGATCGTCTTGTTTGTTCAAGCAACACTCAGCTTTGCCCGGGTCGTTTTGTTTGCTCGCATGACCGAAGACATGATGCGGGACATGCGAAGTGATGCATTCGAAGCCATTGTGCGCATGCCGATGCGCTTTTTTGACACACGCCGTGTGGGCGATTTGAACAGCAGAATTTCATCGGACATCACGGCCATACAGGACATTTTTACCACGACAATGGCAGAATTGCTCCGGCAGATCATCATCATCATTGGTGGAATTTTGGCCTTGTTGTATTTCTCAGTGACATTGACGCTTCTCATGTTGGCAACGCTGCCCGTCATGATCATCGCGGCAATTTTGTTTGGACGGTTCATTCGGAAACTGTCCAAGCGCACCCAAGACCAGGTCGCAGAGTCCAACACCATCGTGCAAGAGACCCTCACGGGCATTATCAGCGTGAAGAGCTTTGCCAACGAAGCATTGGAGTTGGTCCGATACGGAGTCAGCATTCGCGACATCCGCACACTCGCTTTGAAAGGAGCCATTTGGAGAGGAGCCTTTGCCTCCTTTATCATTCTATTCATCTTCGGAGCCATCACCCTGGTCATTTTCAAAGGAGCAGACCTCATGGCGAGTGGAGGCTTGGCGAGTGAGCATTTCTTTACCTTTCTATTGATGACGGGATTGGTCGCTGGATCTATTGGCGGCATTGCAGCACAATTCTCAGCGCTTCAAAAAGGACTGGGAGCCATTGAGAGCTTAATGGAACTTATGGATGAGCCGCAAGAGCCGGTCGATACGCGCTCTGAAACGCTCGTTGATTTGAAGCTTGAGGGACGCGTCCAATTCAAGAATGTCCAGTTTCATTATCCCAATCGAGAGGACATCAATGTGTTGAGTGGTGTCGACCTGGACATTGCTCCAGGAGAACGCATTGCTTTGGTGGGACCATCGGGAGCCGGGAAATCCACCATCGCGTCCCTTCTTTTGCGCTTTCATGATCCTGTCAGCGGTGACATCCTCATCGATGGAGAATCATTGGCCTCCTTTCCATTGACTGCGTATCGGAAACGGGTGGCGTTCGTTCCTCAGGAGGTCATTCTTTTTGGAGGAGATATCCGGAGCAACATCGCTTATGGCAAACCCGATGCCACAGATGCTGAAATCATGGATGCTGCTGATAAAGCCAATGCCAAGGAATTCATTGACTCATTCCCTGAGGGCTTTGAGACGCTGGTAGGTGAACGTGGCGTCCAACTTTCTGGAGGACAACGACAACGCATCGCCATTGCGCGCGCCATTTTGCGCAATCCCGATATTTTAATCCTGGACGAAGCGACCAGCGCACTTGATTCGACCAGTGAACTGGAAGTCCAGAAAGCCTTGGATGTTCTGATGCACGGACGCAGCAGCTTGATTATCGCCCACCGACTGAGTACGATTCGCAGTGCCGATCGGATTGCCGTCATTGCCGACGGAGCCATCCAAGAATGGGGAAATCACGAGGATTTGATGGCCGCACAAGGCACCTATTTCAGATTGGTCGAAAACCAAGAGATCGGCATGACTTGAATAAGCTCTTGCGGAATCGTATATTTCACTTCACACAAGAGTACCATGAAAAAGGCATTGATCACGGGGATTACAGGGCAAGACGGCGCTTATTTGACAGAATTACTCTTGGAGAAGGGCTATGAGGTGCATGGTGTAAAACGCCGGGCTTCCCTGTTGAACACGGACCGCATTGACCATTTGTATCAAGACCCGCATGACACGGGTATTCGTTTGAAGCTGCATTATGGAGATTTGACAGACTCAACCAATCTGATCCGAATCATCCAAGAAGTGAAACCCGACGAGATCTACAACCTCGCGGCGATGAGTCACGTAGCCGTGAGCTTTGACACACCGGAATACACGGCCAACGCAGACGGCATTGGCACGCTCCGTATCCTAGAAGCCATGCGCATCCTGGGCATGGAGAAAACGTGTCGATTCTACCAAGCCTCCACCTCTGAATTGTATGGATTGGTGCAGGAAACGCCCCAAAGCGAAACCACTCCCTTCTATCCGAGAAGCCCTTATGGCGTCGCCAAATTGTACGGGTTTTGGATTGTCAAAAACTACCGGGAATCATACGGTATGCATGCCTCCAATGGCATTTTATTCAACCACGAAAGCCCATTGCGCGGAGAGACGTTTGTGACCCGGAAAATCACCCGTGCCGTGGCTCAAATTCACTTGGGCTTATTGGACCGCTTGTATTTGGGGAATTTGGATGCAAAACGCGATTGGGGGCACGCCAAAGATTATGTGGAGGGCATGTGGCGGATGCTGCAGCAGGACACGCCCGATGATTATGTTTTGGCTACCGGCCGTACTGTGCCGATTCGCGACTTTGTGAACATGGCATTTGCTCATGTTGGGAAGACGCTAGAGTGGAAAGGTGAAGGTGTCGACGAACAAGGAATTTGCAAGGAAACGGGAGACATCTTGGTTCAAGTGGATCCGCGCTATTTCCGTCCTGCGGAAGTGGATCTACTCGTAGGTGATGCATTAAAGGCCAAACGCGTCTTGGGGTGGGAAGCGACCTATACCCTGGAAGAATTGTGCAAGGAAATGGTTGAATCCGATGTTGCTCTTTTTCAGCGCAACAAATACTTGAAGGACGGGGGGCACGATGTGCTCAATCAGTACGAGTGAACCCGTTGGAGTGGACTCAGCGTTTTAATAGCGATTCCATCACGCGAAGAAATTCCTCAGCGACGTATCGTCTTTTAAATTTACGAACCTCCGTCCAATTGTGGGAAGATTCCTTGGCGCCCTCAGTGTAGCGCTTCAATAAGGATACGTTGAAGGCATCCATCTCGGCTTCTTGACCCACGCGTTCAAACGTCTCTCCTGCAAAACAAGTCTGAAGGATTTGGGCAACATCCGAGTCTTCTGCCCCGATATACACGATAGGCACTCCTGTGCGTAAATATTCATAGAGCTTTCCGGGAACGACTCCATTGTACTCCGTCCCGTCCGGACCAACTAGCAGCAATGCATTCGCCGTTTTCTGCGCAGCCAAAACCGCTTCGTGGGCCATCATCCCTTCAAAAATGATAAAAGGATATCGTTGCTCCAACTGCTGTTGATAAGGGTTCGAAATTGCGCCAGCAATTTGGATTTCTATAGACGGGAAGTCATCACTCAATCTACGAATCGATTCAAAAAAGGCCTCGATGTGGTAGGATTCAATCAGCGTCCCGCTGTACATGAAACGAAATACCACCCCCTTCTCCGCGTGTCGCTGCTCGACCTCATCTCCATCATACCCATTTGTAACGACGGTAAATTTATCGCGTTCCGCTGGCAACACCTTTTCTGACAGGAGCTTCTTAAAGCCGGGAGTCACTGCAACGACAGCATTCGCCGAACGCAGTACCGCCAGTTCCATCCGCTTGTCCAAAAACCGGCTCAATACACTATGCTGCAGCTTCTTGTAATAAAAAATATCCGTCCATGGATCTCTAAAGTCCGCAATCCAGCGAATCGAACGGACCTTTTGCAAGGCAAGACCAATCAAATGGACACTTTGAGGTGGACTCGTAGTCACGACAATTTCAATCCCCTGCTCATCGATTATTTTCTTAGCGGCATTGACCGCATTTCGATTCCACGTCTTCCTTGGATCTGGAATGAACAGATGACTTCGAATGAATGTGACAGCCTTTAACCAGAGACTTGAATGCGCTTCAGAAGAAAAACCCGTTTGTGGAACCTTACTTCCTAGGAGCTGCTTGGCCAACACAAATGGGTTGAAGGCACGAACGTGACTGACCTGCACTTTCGGATTCACTGCGAATTCGAGGGAAGAATCGATCGTTGGGTAGTGAGCCGACTTAGGATCCAGTGTCAAGACGTACACCTCCACTCCCATATCGGCCAAGTGACCCGACATCTTTAGCCAACGCTGCACAGCCATGCCACCAGAAGGGGGCCAATAGTAGGTGATCAGCAGGAGCTTCACTGAAGTAGGGGTGTCAACTTGGGTCATCGATTCATCGTGAAAATAGACGAATTCAGTACCACCGCCAAAATCACGTAACAGTCATTTTCATTCGTTTGGCTGACGCCATCCTTGTCAATCATTCCGTATCTACCCCTCCGCTCCAAAACCCTTGCAATCGATTGAGATCCAAGTGAGCTGAGCCCCATTCCTGCTGGGTACGGAGCACCTCCATTTCTGCGCGTTGCACGCCCAACTGCAATTCTCGAAAATCCAATGAATTGATCGCTCCAAATTCGAACCGATCCGCCCCCATATTGAGCAATGACCGTGCATTGTCTGCCATACGAACAGCCAATCCATAGATCGATTCCTGCGCATTCATCCGGTCTACCGCAGTTCGCGCAAAAACCACCATTTGGCTCTGTTGATCCGCGAAGTCCAACGCTGCCACTTCTATTTCAATTTTGGCCTGTTGGATGGCGCGTCGCGTCGCTCCTCCATTGAATACATTGAAGTTAAGCGTCAGGTTGGCCGCGAGATTGAGACTCCTCCCTTCACCTGACAAATCACCTGCAGCAAACGTGCTGCGTTGATCACCAAAACTCGATGATACCTGCAGCGTTGGATACAGTCCCCCTTCAGCTTGTTCCAATCCCACCCGTGCCAATTCACGAGACAGCAAGGCATTGCGGATCGCCGTCGCATCGTTTAAAACGGCTGATTTCAGCGTCTCCCATGAATCATGTGCCTTGGGTTCATCCAATTCAGACGTCAACTTCCATCGCTTTGATTCCGAAACTCCCACTAGTCGATTGAAATTTTGTAACGCGGTTTCCCTTGCCAGGCCCTGTTGAATCAAGGCCAAGCTATCTGCAAAAACTGCGTTTTGAATCTGCAACCGATCAAAAGCGCGCGCACCTCCAAACTCCTGTGCTGTTTCCAATCGAATCAAGCGTTCCGCCGAAACGGCCAAGGAATTGCGCAGTACCGCTTCCATTGCCTCTTGAATGAGCATCTCATCGTATGCGCCAAGCACCGCAACAACAGTCTGCTCAATCACGAGATAGAGCTGGCCCTCCGCTTGCTCCGCCATGACGTCAAGCGCCTGTTTGTTCGCAAACATGCGCATTCCATCAAAAATGGTCCAATTGAATTGCGCCGTTGCGTTTAAAGATTCCGACTCGAGCCTTTCTTGAATGAAAGATGTGGGGTTTTCACGTTGATCGCTCACCACGTTCGATGCCGTCGCTGTCACGCCAATCTGGGGCAAGGCCCCAGCAGCTCCCCAACCGGTATTCACACCAGCGGTCTGCGCCTTCTTTTGAGCCAATTGGATACCGAAGTTTTGATTCAATGCGAGCACCAAGGCTTCTTCTTTACTTAAGTCCTGAACCGTTGACTGAGAAAACACCGAGAACGTCAAGCCGTGTGTCACGAGCAGTCCAATGACTGCAATTTGTAGCACGCTCCAATTCATGATTTCAGTGTTTCAGTGTCCATAGCAAGTTCCTCTCGAATGGCAGGTTCAGCCGCCTCGATTCCCGGCCAATTGCCTTTTTTCACCCACACCCACGTGCGGTGGAACGGGTTGATCCATTGCAAGTAGATGGGGAGAAGTACCAGAATAATCACCGTAATGAAGAGCAATCCAAAGGCCACGGAAATGGCCATGGGAATTAAAAATTGCGCTTGAAAACTCTTGTTCAACATCAATGGGGCCAAGCCAGCTACAGTCGTCACAGACGTCAGGATGATGGGGCGGAATCGGCTCATTCCAGCCTCCCAGATGGCCTCTTTGACCAGTAAGCCTTTCTTGAGGTTTACATTGTACGAAGCCACGAAGACCAAGGCGTCGTTTACGAGAATTCCAATGAGTGCAATCATGCCCAAGATGGAAAACAAGCTGATTTGAGCGCCCAAAATCCAGTGTCCCAAACTGACTCCAACGAAGCCAAAGGGAATCAAACCAAATACCGCCAAACCTTGCAAAGGTGAGCGAAAGGCCAGAATGATGATGAACAACATCAGGGCGAAGATCAACGGCATCACAGCGCCTATGCTCGACTGCGATTTGGCCACTTCCCGATTTTGTCCTTCGTAACTCGGCGTTACCGAAGGATAACGCGCCAGGATCGGTGGAAGCACATCTTCTTTGATGGCGGTATTGGCATCCGTTGCGCTCACCCAAGGTCCCGCCAAATCAGCAGAGACTTGGACTTCCCGTTGACCGTAGAGGCGATTGATGGCGGTGATGCCCCGACCGACGACCACGTCTGCCAACTCATTCAAAGGAATCCTTGAACCATCGATCGCTCGAATTCGGAAATTCTGCAGATCGTTCAGTGACGCCCGATCTTCTTCATCCAATCGGACCCACACCCGCACCTCATCCCGTCCGCGCTGCAAACGCTGTACCTCCGAACCATAAAACCCTTGTCGCACTTGGGACATGATTTCTTGACGGGTAAAACCGAGCTGATACGCCATGGGTTTGAGCAAGACTTCTACCTCTTGCATGCCTTTCTGGTTGTTGTCGATGACATCTTTGAGGTCTTCGCGTTGTAGCATCGCCTCTTTGAGTTCGACCGTGGCTGCGATCAATTCGTCAATATTGTTGCCCAACAAAGAAACCGAAACCGGCCGGCCAAAAGGCGAGAAGGCAGCAAAGCTCAGATTCTCCGCCCCGACAATGGGCCCTACACGCTCTCGAATCATCGATGACACATCGGTGCTCTTCATGTTGCGCCGTTCACCGTCCAACAACTGCACATTGATCAATCCATTGTGCATGGATGGTCCTATTCGTTTGTCCACAGCCACCACCATTTGCAAGGAGTCATCCCGCTGTTCAGAAAGCTCCTCGTTGACATCCCAAACGACCTTCTCAATGTGATCCAATTGCGCCTTTGTCAGCTGGTCTCGCGTGCCCGACTGCATGGTCAGATTGATGGTCAAGTTGTCGCCTTCAATGAAGGGGAAGAACGTGGTCTTCACCAGACCGGAACCGATCAAGCCTGGAACGGATATCAAAAACACAGCAAAAATGATGCAGAACATGACCCACGGTTGGCGCAATGCAAATCGCAGAATCGGCGCGTAAAACCGATCGCGCAATCCATTCATCAAATCCCGCATGAAGCGCTCCAATCGATTGGGCTTAAAGTCCCGCCGCAACGCTTTGGAGTGGCCAATGTGTGCCGGTAAAATCAAGGCGCCTTCGACCAATGAAAACACCAAAGTCAGGATAATGACCTTCGCCATATCCCGAAAGAAATCCCCGAGTTGACCTTCGATAAAAAAGAAGGATGAAAAGGCCACAATGGTTGTAATGATCGCAGCGAATACTGCGGGCAACACTTCCAACGTACCGTTGATGGTCGCATCCAATCGGCTGGCGCCGCGTTCATAATGCTGGTAGATATTTTCGGCAATGACGATGCCGTCATCCACAAGGATTCCAATCACCAAGATCATTCCAAACAAGGAAATTACATTGATGGTCACTCCCAAATGAGCAGCGACCAAGAACATGCCCATGAAGGAAACTGGAATGGCCAACGCCACCCAAAAGGCGACCCGGACATTGAGGAACAACGCCAAGAACAAGAGGACTAAAAAGAAGCCAATGACCCCGTTGTTGACCAACAGATCAATCCGTTGATTCAATACCGTACTCGAATCCCGGATGACCTCCAAACGGGTTGCATCGCCTCGGCGATTGTATGCCGCGATGTACGTTCGCACATCTTCAGCGATGTCCAAAATCGATTCGGAATTGAGGTTGTTGACGGTGATCACAGCCGCGGGTTCCCCATTGAACCAGTTACGAGACGGATCGTTTTCCGCCCAACGGTCTTCGATGACCGCCACATCACTGAGCCTCACCACACGACCATCCCGGTCCGCCCGAATCACAATATCCTCAAGACCTTGAGCCTCGTACGTCCGGTATCGACCTCGAATGATCATCTCCTCGTCTCTGAGTTTGAGGCGACCTCCTGTGGTTTCCAAATTGGAATTTCGGACAGCAGCGGCTACTTCCTGAATGGAAAGATTCATCTCGCTCAGGCGGTCCTGCCGCAAGCGAATCTCAATTTCTTCATTCGGAAAGCCACTCAACTGAACTCGGGAAATGCCCTCCACATTGCGCAACTCCCGTTCAATACGACGCGCCTCTTCCTTCAATACCTTCAAGTCATCGACACCGACCACTGCGAAAGAAATCGCAACGCCGACAGCATCTTGCTTAAATACAATGGGGGGCTCCATGCCCACAGGGAAACTCGGAATGCGGTCTACAGCATTTTTGACATTCTGGAGAACTTCATCTGTTCGGTCTTCTGAAATGACGGCAATCGTGATGTTGCCGGCATTCTCATTGCAGACCGATTTGACCTGGTCAATGCCCGCAATGCCCTTCAAATTCTCCTCAATTTTGGCAATGATGCCTTCTTCAACCTCCTCAGGTGATGCGCCCGGATAGACCACTTGAACCTGAATGGTTTTTGAATCGGTTTCCGGAAAGAAGTTGGAACGCGTATTGGTCAGACCGATGAATCCTCCGGCCAAAATGGCAATCATGAGGAGATCGCCGGTCAAGTTGTAACGGACGAAGTATTGGATCAATCCGCGCATCATTCGCCAGTTTGTGGTGCAACAGGCATGCCCTCAAAAGCAGTCGTCAGCACCTCACCTAAAAGCCAATCCGACCCTTCCAATCCTTGAATCATCGACTCGCTGCGCGAACTGAATACAACATCAACGGACTTGGCCACTAGCCGTTCATCTTGAACGACAAAGATGCTTTGTCCGGTTTGGATCCAAGCGTTGGGAACGACCACAACATCCTCGATCGCTTCGCTTTGAATGACTCCTGACACAAATTGGCCGTCGCGCAGTTGGGAGCGGGTTGCCTGGGTTGAAAGGGAGCGACAAAAGACCGTAGCTGTTTGCGTCGATGGATCCACCATGCCTGAAATCCGGTGAACTTTCGCTACCCCGATGGTTTGACCATTTTCATCCTGAAACAAGACCGTATCACCGCGTTGCACCGTCGACAGATAGCGCGCATGCAGGGCCGTTTTGACTTCGAAATCATTTTGTCCAATCAGAGAACCGGCAAACTGTCCGGCGCGAACGAGCCCTCCCGGTTGTACCGTCGTAGCCGCAACAATCCCATCAAAAGGAGCCAAAATGGTATACTTGGACAGCCGTTCTTCTGCAGACCGAATGGCATGATAACTGCTCAATATTCCTCGATTCGCAACAAACAAGCGCTCACGATTTGAACTGGAAGCGGGTAGGATCGGCAACGTTTTTTCCACATCCATCGAATCGGAAAAGGCAGACCAAGCCTTACCGCTTTCCGGGAAATCTGCATGCAAGTCAGCCAATTGATTGGACAGTAGCTGCAAAAACTGACTGCGCTGTGAAATCAAATTCAATCGGGCTTCCCGATCATCCAACTGCATCATCGTTTCTCCTTGTTGGAACGCGGTCCCCTCGCGAAATTCCTTCCCTCCCAATTTCAATGTTCCGGTCACTTCCGCCAAAATCTCTGTGCGATAGCGTGCTTCGACACGGCCCTCTATTGGGATAAGCGGCACATGGGAGGCAATTGCGACAGGCACAACACGCACAGCTCGAGCCGGAGTAGGACGGTCGGATACAGGCAATTCCTCCTTGAGAGAAATGAGCCCTTTCATGATGACCACGCCCACAACGAGTATGGCGGCGCCTAACGCAAAGCGCAAAGCGCTCTTCAGAAATGGATGCATAGGAAGCTGAAAATATATGAGACCAAATTTCGCTCAAGAACTCCCGGAACGAACTCCTCTCCCGCCAAAAGATTCAAACGTCCTTTGGCAGATAAGTCAAGAGTACCTCCATCACTCCGTCCGGTTCCATCCAATGTTCCGTGTTGGGAGGAATGCTACAGACACTGTCCTTTTCAACCTCAATTCGATCCTGTCCTACCTGAATAATACCGCCACCTTTGACCACACGACAATGCTCCCACTCATCATGAAGGTGGGTCCGTCCATTCCCGTCAAAATGCAAGAACTCAACAAGCGGTTTACCGTCTTGTTCAGCCAACAACTCCATGAAACCAAACGAGGTAATACGATGGGATAACGGGTTCCGAATCATGGCAATTTCAAGGTCAAATCAGAAATTATCCAAGTCAGTCGGCCGCATGATTCCGAACCACTTGAGGGTTCGACTTCCGATACCAGGAACGTCGACGTGGATG
>Ga0209631_10000704_pt1 | contig 44949 bp, 44 predicted proteins | sample COG_08_FD_184752 | JGI IMG/M metagenome (GOLD analysis project Ga0209631, IMG submission 184752) | Pelagic Microbial community sample from North Sea - COGITO 998_met_08 (SPAdes) (version 2) | ecosystem: Environmental > Aquatic > Marine > Neritic zone/Coastal water | place: Helgoland, sampling... | reverse complement strand
CCTGGAGGAGGAGGTCTAGCACCTGGAGGAGGAGGTCTAGCACCTGGAGGAGGAGGTCTTACGCTAGGTCTTTCATATGGCATTTCTGTTACATCATCTTGTAACATAACTTGCGCAACATCATTTGCTTCTTCTTGAGTCATCACTTTACCTTTGTCATAATCGCTTACTTTTTTTCCGGCTGTCTTGTAAGTATAATGACTATTAACACTTGTTACAAGTATCATTAAACAATAAATGAATATGAATATTGCAATTACCCAAGCTAATAAAGAACACCACCAATTTTTACCATTTTGTGCACCTGTTACAATACAAGTAATTTCAACAAGTGTTAATATTAAACCCGGTAATAACATTAGTAATATTAATAATATTGCAAATAATTTTTTACCAAATGTGTAATCACTTTCCATAAATAGTATAGACATACACAACAAAAATACAGTTATAGATAATATCATTGCTGCATATTTTGATTGAGTTGAACCAATTACAGCATTAACCAATTTAGAAGCCATTAAATTATTATCCTTTTCTATCTAATTAAAACAAAATAAAAAAAATGAAAATTTATATAAAATTATAACTTTATATTATAATAAAAAATGGGAATTCCTTATTATTTTTATATATTAACTAAAAAATATGAAGATATATTATTAAGTAATATTAATTTTAAACCGGATATTATTTATTTTGATTTTAATGGAATTATTCATCCAATTAGTAGTAAAAATAATTCTACAAATGAAATTATTTTTGATAATTTATGGAATTTTATTCAAAATAATATAGAGAAATTTAAACCCAATGAAATAAATATTTGTGTTGATGGTATAGCACCTCTTGCTAAAATAATTCAACAAAGAAAGCGAAGATATCTTTCCAATTATAGAAAAATAATCGATGAAGAAAAATCAACATGGGATTCAAATGTTATAACACCGGGAACAGACTTTATGAATGAATTAAATATCTTTATGAAAAATAAAATAAGATATAATACAAAGTCATGCATAATTTCTTATAATGGTAGCGAAATTAATGGAGAAGGAGAACATAAAATATTTAAATTTATTAAAAATAATAAAGATGATAAAAAAATAATTATTCATGGATTAGATGCTGATTTAATTATATTATCATTAATATCTCATAAAGATAATATTTATCTAATGCGAGAAAAAGAAGAAAATGATAAGTTAGATTATAAATATATTGATATTAGTAAACTTAGATATGCTATTATAAATGATTTAATATTTCATTGGAATTTAAATAAAAATTTATATACAAATATATTTTCAAATGATTCAATTAATTTAATTGAAAGTTATTGTATTATGTGTTCATTATTAGGAAATGATTTTATTCCACATTTACTTACTGTTAATTTGAAAAATAATGGTTTAGAAAATTTAATTAATATAACTAATAAATCTATTAATCATTATGGATTGTTAGTTAATAATGGTGTGATAAATTATAAATGTTTAACAGAAATATTTAATTTATTATCACAAACAGAAGAAAAAGATATATTTATTATAAATAGAAATTATTTAAATAAAAATTGTCAAAATTCTAGTAATAACTCAGAATATTATGCGTTAAAAAATAAAGATAAAATAGCTAAGGATATATATTCAAATATTAAATCATGGAAATATATTTATTATAAAAATAAATTTAATGCTAATATATATATTAATTCATATATTATCAACAATGCATCATTTAATTATATTAATGGAATATTTTGGACATATAGTTACTATAAAAATAATATTATAGACCATGATTGGTATTATCCTTATAACTATCCTCCAACTGTAAAAGATATTTCTAATTATTTATATGGTAATGAAATACCTATAGTTGAAAAAAAAGGAGAATATATTACAAACGAACTTCAATTATTAATTGTAATTCCTAAAACAAGTATAAATTTATTAAATTTTAGATTACAAAAGTTTATGAATGATAAAAATTTAGGTCTATATCATATGTTCCCTCTAAAATATAAAATACATACATACTTAAAAACACATTTATGGGAATGTTTTCCAGAATTACCTAAAATTAATATAGAATTGATGAAAAATATTTTAAATAAATAAAATTATTTAAAATAAATTTATATTTATATATTAAATGCATACTTGTGATATTAATAATTGTTTTTAGCAAACAATTTAATGAATAGTTTATATTTTTTAACTAAAGAAGAATTAATAAAAAATAAAATTAATATTAATATTAATATTAATAATTCTTCACATATTGGTAAACATACAAATATTTCTCATATTATCCCTTTAAAATTAGATAAAATTCCAATAATCCAATATAATAGAATAAAAACTTATGACTATGATAATATAAAACTATTATTAAATATAAAAAAAAATAATTATTTAATTAATATAAGAACTAATAATATTTATCTGCTTTAACAGGTTCCTTACATATAATATCTCCACAATGGTCTCTATTTTGATAAATAGAATTAATAATCGTTTTTTTATTATTGCAATTATTTAAATTCCATCTCCCTAACATTACTTTATCTGGGTTTGTTTTATTTTTAATAAAATTTATAATATTTGTTATAATTCTTTTCATGGTATTTATAAAAAATATACTTTATAACTTATATCATTTTTTTATTTTTTCCAATTATTATAATATCGTCTTCTCATTATAAATAATATATACCATTTATTTTTATTTTTTTTTTGTATTCATAATTAAGTATATATATTATAATGAATTTAATAAATATTATCGATAAAATACCCGGTCCATTTGATATTATTATCAATGATTTTTCATTAATTCATATTAACAATATTATTATATCTTGTAAATCAATTTATAATATTAAAATATATATATTGAACAATTGTTTTTTTTTAAATCAATATAAAATAATTAACAATGTTACTCTATATAATCATTTATTTAATAATAATTTGATTTTAAAATTATTATTAAATCATTTAGATAATAAAAATCTTAATTTAATATTATATAAATCAAAATCAATTTCAATACAATTTTATCCAAATAATATTCATAATTTAACAGATAATTTAATTAACAAAAATATTAAATTTATATATGACAGTAAAATAAATAACATTACGGGATATAAACATTTTAAATATACAAATGCTATGTTATATATTGAAAATATTATTTTAGAAAAATATAATTATAAAAAAAATTTTATTTTATCTAAAATTATGTATAAAACTTTTAAACACATTGATATAATATTTAATAATATATTTATAATCGTATATTATTCATATTTATTATTATATCATATTTATAACAAAAATTATAAAAATATTAAATTTTTTTATTTGAAATTTCATAAAAATTTTAATAAAATTGAACTTAATATTCAAAAAGATATATTACTATATATATTACAATTTTTTAAAGATAAAACAGATTATTTAAATGAATTATTATTAATAAATAAAATTGATATTAATACAAATCTATTTTATAAAATTACTTTATTATATATTTATATGATTATTCAACAAAACTTCATTAAAAATTATCATATATATGTTGATCCTTCTAATATTGAATATAATAAAATATTATTAATTGAAAAAATAAGTTTTTTAAATATACCAAAATATCTTAAGCATATTATTATTAATAAAATAAATATTATCTAATTAGAATAAGCAATACCGCCCATACCCGATAATATTCTCAATACATTATAATTAATTGCATATACCGATAAGTTATCTACGGAAGTATTTACATCACTTTCATAATTTAGAGATAAAGTTGCTGTATCAATTCTAGACATATTTAGAGTTCCTGATGGTTGATGTTCTTCGGGTTTTAATGCAAACGAATATACATTAATACCTGCATTATTTGGTACATTTGTATGATGTTGGAATGGTTGTACTAAATTGAAATATCTTCCATCTCTTTCATAAAATCTATCATTACCATTTAATATTAATTTACCAGATTTTATAGGATTTTTAGAACCTCTTGTACCAGATAATTTATTTTTTACTTCTTCATAATTTTCTAAGGTATGTTCTAATTTTAATTTATCTTTATCATCTGTAAAATTAAACCAATCATTATTAGATTTGTCTTCTTTATTTACAATCCATATCAATTCTTTTACAGGATGATTTAAATTTAATTTTACTTTATTTGATACAGTTTCTCTACCAGTAAATTGTAATTGTTCTATTAAATATTCATGAGAAGATTGTGCAAATTTTCTTCTTTCATCTGTATCTAAATATACATAATCTACCCATAAAGATGCTTTCAAATCATTTGGTGTATTTACTCCACCTTCTAAAACACATTTACCAGCTTCTTCAAATTGTATATTTATTTTTACTTCATGATATTGTAATCCTATTAATGGTAAAGCTAAACCAAAGTTATTACAGAACCAAAATTGTAATGGTACATACATTTTTTCTAATTTTTCAGATGGCTTTTGTCCAAGTCCGGTTCCACTTGATGCTGTAAAGTATGCTGTTACATCTAGTAATCCCGTTGGAACATCATCGCCTATTAGTTCTTGATCTGCGGGGGAAGCAACACTTGCGTGTTTTTTAAATAGTACTTCATCGTCTGCATCTTCTGTAAATATTCTGAATTCTTGTGGATCTACAAATAATTTAGTAGTAGTTAAATCTAATCCAGAATCGTATCCTGCAGTATGATGAATTGTTATTGTTGCTTGCGGGTTGCCCTCCGCGGCCGCATCCGCAATAGGGATTATCTTAAGAACTGTGCTACCCTGCACTACAGCGCCAGCAGCATCAGTAGTTCTTGCTTGAACATGTATTAAACCTTCTCTTGTAACAGGGGCTTGAATATTAAACTTATTTGTTCCTAATACTAAATGTTTTCCGCCACCAGATAAACTACCGCTTCCGCCAACCATATCAAAATAAGCTTCTTTTTTACCTTCGGGCATAGTTAATTCATTCCATATATACATCCATTCTGAATAATGTTTATCAATTCGTTGACCACCAATTTCTACTTCTGCTTCCTTTAATACACGCAAACCAAAATAAGGAACTAAATTAGCGTCACTTGATTCTAATTCCAAATATGCTCTTGATATTAAATCACCATTTCTAGAAACTGTTGCAGTTACTCTTTGACCATAACCAACGGAACCATTGAAAGTTTGTTGTATAGATTCTAGAGCGAAGTTAGTGTGTCTTCTGTAGACTACTTTGAAGAAGGTAATTTGAGGATTACCAGTTAAATAAACATCTTGTGCACCATAAGCAACTAATTGTAAAAGACCACCTCCCATTTTTATTTATTCTATATCTAACTAAGATTATTTTTTATTGAATATTTAAGTATTTCTTTATTTTTTCTAATTCATTTTCCAATTTTAAATTTTTATTTTCTAAATTTTCAATTTTATTTTCTAAATTGCTATTTTTATTATTCAAATATTTAATATTATTAACTAAATAAGGAATTATTCTTTCATATTTAATATAATTGTAATCAATATCATTCATTTCAATTTTACAAACAGATATTGCTTCTGGTATTACTTCTTTAACTTCCTGTGCTATAAATCCAATATCTGGTTTATTTGCCATATTAGAATTGAAAAGATTTTCTTTCCATATGAATTTAACAGGATTTAATCTATTAACAATATCAATATCATCTTTATCGAATGATGATATATTTTTCTTAAATCTTTTATCTGATATATTTGCAAATGCTACAATATCATTTTCACATAATAATTCATTTTTAATTCGTGCTTTTCCTTTTACCTCTAATATTTCACTTGTATTACTATTTGATGTACCAACGGTTAAAGTACCTGATAAATTGGTAGTTCCTACAACACTTATATCTCCTCCTATACTTGTATTTCCAGTAACAGTTAAAATTTTATTTACTGTTACATCTTCAAAAAATGTTATATCCCCAGAAGATGAAACTGTATATACTGGGTTAACTCCACCTGATGTATTTTTTGCAAATGTAAAACTATCATCACTTGCATTAACCTGTAATTTAAAACCAGTTGTACCACTCTCGTTGAATCTTATATTTATAATTGGGTTTGAACCTTGTTCACCATCTATTTCTAATAACGGATTAACTCTTTTTACAACAATTTGGTCAGTTTCAATAGTATCAGTACATATTAACTTATTGTTTATAATAGTTTCACTTGAATTTATAACAACTCTTTCTGTTCCACCATCTGCATAAAAAACAAGTTTTGCTGGATTATTGTATCCTCTTATTCTTGTTTTATAATCTGAATTCTCGGTTTTACTAAAATCTATCCATCCTCCATTATTATCACTTGATCTTATATCAATATATCCATAACTAGTACTATATTTAGCAATATGTACACCAACCACTGTATTATTAGTATTTAAACTATCATTTGTTCCAGTAATTGATAAAGAATTATTAATAAAATAATCCTGTATGTAATTTGTAGACCCTTTTATTATGTCTCCTGACAATTTAATACTTCCACTGACATCTAATTTTTCACTTGGTCCTGTTGTACCAACGCCTACATTGCCTGATGGTAATAAAATTATATCATCATTATTATCATTTTGAGTTCCTATTATTAATTTAGCTTCTTCTCCACCAGCATTTACACTTGAACTATCTTGATACTGGATATAACCATAATCACTACCTTTATTTACTTTACTTTTAAAAATAATACTAGATGCGCCACCATTATTTCCATGTTCTAATATCATTGTTCCATTTGTACTTGAATGAACAGTTCCAGATAATTCATATATATGTAATTTTCCACTTGGACTATAAGTTCCAATACCAATTTTTTGATCTACATATAAATTATTTGTACATTTTACATGTTTAGTTCCGTGAACTTTGATTGTTGTTGATTCATCCATCATCCACCCCCCTCCGTGATTTTGCCATTTTATACCACCATTTCCTTCTATATGATACCAATCTTTACTCCAAAAAGCACCATTATTTAAATCTATAGCTGCTTTTGAAACACCACTACCAACAAATACAATTTGATTTGGATTTGAGTCACTATTAATATAATAATTATTACCATAACCTTTTGTTGACCAATACATACCCCAACCCCAAATACTAGATGAATTTATTCTCCATAAGAATTGACTTTTATTAGGACTAGATAACATTGTGCCTTCATCACCAACATTAATAGACAATATAGCATTATCATATTTAGCTGTAGTACCTATAGAAACTTTTGTATCAGTTCCTTCAAAAATATTTGTACCAATATCAATTACAGAATTTATATCATTTCCACCAATTCTTAAACTGGTACAATTAAAACTACCATTAACTTCTAATTTATAACTTGGACTAGTAGTTCCGATACCAACATTACCATCTTTTGTTATTGTTAATTTTTCCGTACAACTGTCATCTTTTGTTGTCCAAAAACCTAATCTTCCTAAATCTTCTTCATTATCAGCATTATCTCCTCTCCATGATATTCTTGCTACTTCACCTAATGAAGCGTTGTCGTCATCAACCTTTAAACTTATATAACCACCTTCTGCATTAGCATTACTACTTAAATCGTCACAATGTCTTTCTAAACTTAATAATTCAACTAAATCACTATCACTATCTGAATATATATGTAATAAACTTTGCGGATTAGTAGTTCCAATACCTACATTGCCATTATTAATAATAGCAATTCTATTAGTGCCATCATAAGTTTGCAATTTTATACCATCTGTAGTATTATTATCAACGGATCTAATAACTGTTGAACCACCACTATCAAATAATATAAAGGGTCTTTCGGTTGATTGTGTCCCATGATAATAACTCATACCACATGAACCATCGCTAAATTCCCCAGCTTGAAATGCTATTTTACCATCAATACTTAATTTTTGTTTAGGTGTGACACTTCCTAAACCAATACCTACATTACCAGTATGATCAATACACATTCTCGAATGACTTAAAGTAACAGCATCGGCTGATGTATTGCCACCTTCAGATAAACAAAAATTTAATTTACTTTTAGAATGGTCAGTTTGTCCTTTAGCAATTATAGCACATTTATAAAGAGTTGGTACACTTGTATGTGGTGTTCCTAAATATATTGACGCTTCACCAGATTCATCTTGTGCGGTTCTTATAACTAAATTACCACCATATATATCTAATTTTTGAGTTGGTGTTGTAGTTCCAATACCAACATTACCACTTGTCGATATAACTAATTTTTCACTATTATTAATATAAAATTTAATTGGATAATTGTATCTGGAAACTATTTGACACGACCCACTACCAGTATATAAATATAATAGTGGTGCATTTGTATTATTATTATTTGCACTAATTTTAATTCCTGCTGTATCTTCAGTACTATTTCCATATATTTGAATTTGTGCATTATCTCCTCTAATATCTAATTTTTTTTCTGGAGATGATGCACCAATACCCACATTTCCATTTAATATAATTTTTGATATTTCACCATATCCCATATCTCTTCCAATTGTTAAACGATGGTTACTACCCCCTTCAAAATACATTAAAGACGATATTCTTGTTCCATTGTCATGAACTGCAATTTCAGTATTATTTAAACATTCTAATAATAAACCAGCAGTATTTGAATTCCACTCATTGGAACCACCTCCATAATTTTTATCCGTAGAACCAATATTCAATGCACCAACTTGCAATTTATTATTATTTCTAGCATATAAATTACCACCACTAACATATTGAATTCCAGACGTAATCATATTACCATTAATATCAAGTTTTTCAGAAGGTGTGGCGATACCGATACCAATACCAATACCAATACCAATATTACCATTAGCAAGAATTCTCATTTTTTCAGTTAAACTAGTACCATTATGTGTACTAAATATTAAATCACTCGATTTGTTTGCATTTGTACAAATTGCATTTATTTTAACAGTTGGTCCCCATTCGCGAGAAAGATTAAATCCTATAGAACACGCCGTATTGACTGCACCTACAGTTTTAGAATTAATTAAACTCAAAGCACATAATTCTGTTGCACCGGATGATTCACCACTTAATATAGCAACTGATGATCTACTTGTAGTACTACTTGTATTAGTGCCTGGACCTACTTGTAAAGGTACAATGAGTGTGGTTACTCCAGTATTTACACCTAATTTATTATCAACTAATGCTTTATTTTCATAAATTTGAAGTGTATTATTTGTTTCATTACCAATGGATACAGGTAAATTTCCTTTTGATGTTATTGATAATTTGGCATTTGCACTACTACCTAATTGTTTTATTGAACAATCTGTTATACCTATTCTTTGTGTTCTATCAGATTTCTCTATAATTAATCCTTGTTTGTTCGAAGATAAATCACCCGCTATTGTAACTAAACTACCATTTACATAAGATGTATTTGTTAGCGCATTTGAATCTTTAAATATAATATCTCCTATATAATTTACATTATTAGTTTGCGTAGACCATATATTTAAATTAATAGTTTCGTTATTTTTTTTTAAATTTCCATTTATATTTATATCTCCTTTTATTTCTAAAGTATTTGTACGATTGTATATTTCTGTATTTGGAGTAGCGAAATATTCACTTGTATCATAACCTAAAATCATTTTTCGTTCATTTAAAATTACTGTTGGTTCCGTCTTATCATTATTATTTGTACTAATTAATAAATTATCATTATCGTAATTATATATTTTAACACTACTTGAAGAATTAAGTGATTTTAATATAATAAATGACTTGTAATTATCATTATTATTTGCAGTCAATATTATACCGGATGCATCATTATAATTACCTATTATATTTGCTACCGATTTTGTTTCACTTCTTAAGGAAGTTATTTCTTCCGTAATTACAAGTTCGGGTAATTCTGTTCTAATATTTGTTTCAAATGCATTAATAATTACATCACCACTAACTCTTGTTATTTCTTTATCTATATAATTACTTGAATTTATAGATAATTCTTCTCCATAATTACTTGAATTTGTAAATAATTCTGTATTATAATTACTTGAATTTGTAAATAATTCTTTGCTATAATTTGAAGAATTATTTAGAGCAGTTGATATTTGCGTATCAGAATATGTTTCTAATTCGCTTGTAACTTGTACAATTTCTTCATTTGTATAATTACTTGAATTTATGAATATTTCTCTCGTATAATCTCTATTATTTGTTGATGTTGTACTAATTGTAGTTGTAATTCCAGATGTTATACCATCTATATCAATTCTTGTATAAAATATTACTTTTGTTAGATTGTCTTCAGTTAAAAATGATGTATCTATATCATTAATAAAATTACAATTAATTTTATTAATTTTTGATGTTGAAGAACCTAATTCAATATTATTTTTTAATACATTAATATTTGTATCCAATATTAATCCATTTTCACTAATATTTAATAAATTACTACTATTGATACTATCATATATATTTAATAAACTTGATGGATTTGTTGTACCTATTCCAACATTGCCATTATAATATATTTTATTTATATCATTATCGTTTATAAATGTATTTGTAACATTAATAAAACCGTCTAATGATATATCTATATTTTTTCCTTGTGTTAAATTTGTATCTGCATATATTGTTGTTAATTTGTTATTAATTACTTGTAATTTTTCAGTATCTATATCAATAAATGGTACATTTGTAATATCATTATAATTGATAATATAATGTTTAGTTGTTATATCACTCATTTACTTAATACTATTATATAAAAAATATCAATAATATTATTCATAATGTACAGTAAATATTTTGATAAATTACAGGCTATTATTATACCTCATGCTGGAATTCAATATGCAGGAACTGCTAGAAATAATATTTTTAAAAATCTAAATGATAATGATAAAAGTATAAAAAAAATCATTTATTTAGCAGCATTACATGATTCAAGAAATTCTACAGATAAAGTTTTTATATTAGAAAATGATAAAGAATTTGATAATTATTTTATTAATACAAAATGTAAATATAATATTGATAATTTATCTAATGGTGCTATAAATGAACATTCATATAAATGGGTTAAAGATGAAATTATATATTTTTTTAAAAACACGAAAATTTTAGTAATATGTCCTACACCACAATCTAATTTTAAAAATTTGGCAATTGATATAATAAATTATATTAATAAAGAAAAAGAAAAAATTATTTTAATAGCAACTACTGATTTAATACATTATGGCGATAGATTTAATAATTTAGATTTCTTAAATTATCCATATAATTATGACAAAGTTAAGAAAGAGGAAGAAACTATATATAATCTTTCGAATAATAAACTTACAAATTATGACGAAAATATATTGTGTGGTAGATATTCTATTAGAACCTTTTTAATAATATCTAATTTTTTCAATTGGAATTCTAGAATTATTGATTATTATGATTCTAGTGTATTTAGTTTAAATAATATTAAAAAACATGAAATAAATTTTGTTAAAGAAAAAAAAGAATTCGTTTCATATGTGTCTATAATATATGGTTCATTTGATAATGATAATGAATTATTACCAATTGATATATTTCAATCATATGGTTTAATAAAAAGTATATTTTATGCTAAATTAAATAATATAGATATAGATATAAAATTACCAAAATGGAATAAATTTAATTACATTTATAATGGTATATTTGTAAGTACTGAATTAAAAAATAAAACAAATTCGTGTATAGGAATATTTCAAAATAATGATGATATAACAGCTTCTATAAAAATTGTAAATTCTACAAATAGTTGCATAAATGATAGTATAAATAGATGGGGTAATCCAATTACTTTAAATAATTTAGATAAAATAAATATTAAAATTGAAATAATTGATGATATTTCAAAATGGAAATGTTTTCAATCTAATAAGTGTTATAATAATTTTTATTTAAAACATAAAAAAGGTATGTATCTTAAACTATATAATAATAATACAGCAACATTTTTACCATCTGTTGCTGAAGATAATGAAAATATATGGTCGATTGAAGATTATATGAATACTTTGTCATTGAAATCGGGTTCAAATAAGTTAGATTGGAAAAATGATAATAGTTTTATGTATATTTATGATACTAAAAAAATAATATATAATACTCAAACAAATAATATAAATTTTAATTAGAAATTTTTAAAGTTACATGGTTGGTATAATTTATAGCGATTCTTGCGATTATATATTTTTTGTATTTTTAGAAATTCAATATCATTAATTGTATTTGTAAATTTTTGTAAATTTACTAACTCGTCTATTTTATCTATTTTTGTATTATTTTTAATATATATTTCTATATTTTCAATTATATTTGTAACTACTTTAATATAAGTTTCTTTTGATGCTTCAAAAATTGTTCTTTGCAAAACTATAACTTCATTTATATAATCAATGTCTTTAAATTTTCTTGCTAAATTTGTTTTATATTGTTTTTCTGTTACTCCATTCTCTAAAAATCTTACTCTTTCATTATCTTTCCAATTATCATACACATTTACTTTTTGTACCAAACTATGTAGTGATACTAATTCACAATGTTGTATTCTTCTGTATAATTCATATAATTGATTTATTAATGTATTAGATAGTATTTTATTTAGTTCTTTTTTTCTGTTTATAATTTTTAAGTAAGAATCATATAGTAAATTAGCACATGGATTGTCATTTGGATTTCTTGCTATCGTTATATTATGTTCTCGCATATATTTAAAATATTCAGGATTATGTATAATACCTTTTGTTACAATTTTTAAACTTTTCCAATCAAATGCAGTATGACAAGACGTGCACCACATTTGATCACATCCAGATGTTTTCATAATTGAAATATTACATTTTGGACAAGGTTTACTATCTTTTTTGATTAATTCTGCTGTATCTACATCATCTTTTAAACATTCATGATTATCTTCTTTGATTTTAAAACAATATTTACAAGTTGTTTCATCACATATTTCACACTTCCATTGATTATTAACAAATCCATGACAATTAATTTTTGCACAAGGATATTTATATTGAATCTTTGTATTTTTTTCAATCGGTCTAGATTTTAAATGTGTAATATAGGCACCATGTGCTTTTATTTCATGTTCTAATTTTATTCTATCAAATGTATCTATTGTAAAATATATATTTGTATATTCCTTTTCTAGTTTAGTTTTTTCTATAAACACTTCTCTAATTGTTTTATTTTTTTGAACTGTAATCATTGATAATGGTATCAATGTTTTTTCTTCATTAAATAATAGTTCTTTAATATGATTTTTATACATATTTTCAATATATGATAATCCTAACATATTTATTAACATTCCTCTTGTAAAAATATTACTACAACTCATGCAATTTTTTGTAGTTCTTTTTATATCTAATAAGTATCTCTGAAAACATTTTTTACATGTTGTATACTCACAATAACTACATACTACTGTATTATTAACCGCAAGATCTTCAATACAAATACTACAATATGTCATATTTATGTTATAAAAATAAATAAAAATAAAAAATCATTTTTTTTAAATTATTACTAAAACTTGAATTAATTAAGGAGAACCAGCATCAAGTGTCCCCGCCAATGATAAACATTTAACTCTTTTTGCGGTATTTACTATATTATTTTTTTCATTACATGAAAAACAATTGGATTTTAACACCTTGTTTATTTCAACTAAATAATCACAATATTCTTGCCACTTACTAGGTATACATTCTTCTTCATTCCCCTCTTTTGTACCTACGCATTTTAAAGGAACATCTGAGCATATATTTTCAACATTCATGCAGTTACTGTCAACATTAAATTTTTCTTTTAATATTATTTTATTCATTTCATTATATACTTCATGATGTTTATTATTAAATAAACCATATAATAACATAATACATATTAATATTAAAATAATTAGTAATATAATATTAATATTTTTTGTTTTCATGTTGATTATCTATTATTAATTAATATTATTAATTTTCTAAACAATTATCTAAATTAATATTTGCAATATTTAGTTCATGATTAGTAGAATTAGTTTTATAACAATTCATTAATTCGTCCTTTTCTTTTTTACATTTAATATTAATTTTATTATTATCTTGAAATTGTTCTCCTAAAAACAAGTCAAAATTTTTGAAATTATTAAAGTACTCTTTATTATTTTTTTTTATATTTAATAATATTAAAATAACAATAATAATATTAAATAATATTAAAGATATATTTAATATATTATCTTTCATCTATTATTTATTTTTTTTATTTTTTTAATTTAATATTTTAATTATATCTTCAATATCTTGCCTTTCAATACATTTATTTTGTATACATATTTTTGAATAACTTTGTAATTTTATATCACCCACATTATTTATATTTATTTCATTATCATTACTTCTTATTTCTAATTTATCTTCATAATTTTTTGATGTTATTCTTGTTATATTATTATTATTTGGACGATATGTACTACCTTGATTTATACCCGCAGAACCTTCTAAACCTTTTATTCCTTTTTTTCCTTGTGGAATTTTAATAATATTTGGATAATTTAAATATTCAAGTTCTTCTTTAGTTGGATAATATTCATCATTTGGATGTTTTTTAATACATTGATGATAATCCATTTCTCCTAAACAATTTTGTTTTTCTATATCGGTTTTTTGTAAAAATATTATAGGACCTTGATAATTATTAAAGAGTTCTTTTTTCTGTATATATAAAATACATATAATTATTATAAAAAATATTATAATCATTCTATTTATTATTTATTTAAAAAAAATATGATTAATAATATTAAGACATATTATTAAACAATGAATAAAAATGATGCAGAACTTTTAATTGAAAAAGAAAATTTAAGAAAAGATAAAATTAAAGCTAGAATGCATAATTACAGAAATAATGACGATTTTAGGAAAAAAAACTCTGATTATATGAAAGAATATAGAGAAAAAAGAAAAAAACTTTTAGAAGATGCTAAAAAAATTGTTAAAGAAAATGAAAATATGGAAAAATCGGTTACCAATACTGTTTTAAAAAAAATAAAAACTATTCAAAAAAACCACTCTATTTTCTCTAAAAATTCATTAGATAAAACTATTATTATCGATATATTCAATGATAACATTGATAACTCATATGAAAAATATATTTTAGATAATATGAGTTATCTTAAAAATACTAATGATTTTGTTTCAACATTAAGAAAAAAATATACAAATATTAAAACATTAAAAAATAATATATTACCATTTTTAAATATATTAAAAAAAATTAATAAACAATATTATAATACTTTAAATTCATTATATAAATCATTATAAACTAGGTCTTATTATTTTAGAATTTAATACATCATTTAATGCGTCATTCATTAAATAATTTTCTCTATTTTTTTTATTATTATAAAATAAACATAGTGATATCATTATTATTAATAATACTAAAATTATATATTTTATTATATTATTTTTTTTCATTATTCTATTTTATATAGATATTATTATCACTATTTTTTGCCAAATTTGAATGATTTACAATTACTCTTACTTGCTATTGTATTGTTTAATTGTGATATTCTACTTAGTAACTGTTCGTGTTTAATTGAACATTTTTTTTTGTGTCAGTTAATTCTTTAGTTTTATTTGATAATTCTCTTGCAAAATTTTTTTTTTGTGTTACTAATTCACTATTTAAATCATTTAATTCTCTTTTGTATGCATCTATTTTAGAATTATATTCATTATTTAATTCTTCATATTTATTATAATTGGAACAATCATAAATTATCTATAATAAGATAATATATAATTTATTTTTCGATAATGAAAATTGTTCCAATTATAATAAATATAAAACCAATCCAGTTTCTTAATGTTATATTTGCATTAAAATAATAATAACTTATAACTAATATTAAAAGTAATTCATATACCGCTAAACTTTTAAAATATCCAGGATGAGATGATTTTGAAATTAGATTATAAGTTATTAATGAAAATATAAATAATAAAACACCTGCAAATACTAATATTAAAAAATTATTTTTTTTTAATTCATCTATATTCTCAAAAGTTAAACCATATATTATAAAAAGTGTTGTTGCTACTATACTTGTAATTATTGGATACCAATTACCAGTAAATTTAATATATTTTTGTATCATTACTGCAGAGACTGTTATAATAATTTTTAGAATTGCAATTAAAATCCAATAACTATTATTCATATATGTATTATTCTATATAAAAATAATACTTTTATATTTTAATTATGGGTAATAATCAGATTAAACAAAAATATATCATTGATATTGAAAATAATGTCGAATACGACTCTTATAAAATTTTTAAATTAAATAAAAATTTTACATGGGATGAATTAAAAAAATCCTATAAAAAATTAGCAATAAAAGCACATCCCGATAAAGGTGGAGATAAAATTATTTTTGATTATATTACTAAAAAATTTTATGATCTTGCTAATGAATATGAATTAAGGACTTCAAATAAAAATTATAACGAACTTAAAAATAATTATAGCGATTATATACAAAATAAAAATAATAATCAAAATAATAAATTTGATGATAATTTAAGTGTTAGTGAAAGAATTAATAAACATTTTGATGAAACTAAAGTTTATGACGAAGATACAGATTATGGTTATGGTGATAATATGGTTAAATCAACTAAAAATAGAGAAGACTTTAAGTTTGATAATATATTTAATAATAAAAAATTTACAAATAAATCATTTAATGAAGTTTTTGATAAAAATGTAACAATTTCAAAAGAAATTGTTAAATATGATGAACCTAAACCAATGGTACTTGCAAAAAATTTAAATTTTTCTGAAATTGGTTCTGGTAAAAATGATGATTATAGTAGTTCAATTGAAAAAACAAATAATCTTGCATATACAGACTATATGAAAGCACATTCTACAAATAGACTTATTGACGCTTCAGAATTAAATAATTTTAAAAGTTTCAAAAATACACAAGAATATCAAAAATATAGCGATAAAAAAATTAATAAAAAATATAATAACAAAGAATTAGATTTAATCGAAAAAAAAAAAGAGAAAGAACAACAAGATGAAATTAATAGACTTGAAAGAATTAAAAAACAAAATTTAAATATATTAAATTCTTACAATAAAGCAAATTCTATATTTCTAAAATAAAAAATGATTTCTTCTATATAAATTTTATTTTCAATGTCATATAGTAATAATTATAAGAATGGTGTGAAAATGATATAATATTTTTTGATAATTATATTAGAAATGTAAAAATAATTGATAGTTGTGCAATTACATTTCTTTCTAATATGTTAAAAAGAACAGATAAAGCAATTATTTATAGAATATTTAAAAATTATATATTAAATGAATTTGATTTTATTTACAATAATAATGAAAAAATTTATAATAAATATATATTTTATAATGAAAAAAATATTGATAATTTTCTAATAAATGACTTTAAAAAAAAGAACAAATTAAATTTAAATTAAACAATATTAATTGTACTATATTAAATTTAATTATAGATGATGCTAATAATAAACAGATTATATATTATAATAGTATTATTGATACTATTAATGAGATTAATAATTTGAATAAGTAATTAAAAAATGAAATAATAATTATATAAATATGTTTATTTAATATTTTACATTATATGGAATGTACTAAATGTAAAAAAAAACTGGAATTAAACTTATTTTCTTATAAAGATGTTGAAACTAAAATATATTACTTATACTGCGATATATGTAGAAATAAACAAGATAATATTAAAAAAAAAGAATATGAAAAAAAATCTTACAATGAAAAGAAAAAAAATAATATAATTAATTGTATTTGTGGTAAAAATTATATTGCATTTAGAAATTATCATATTATACGACATGAAAATTCATCATGTCATATTAAAAATGTAACTAGATAGTAAATGTCAAATTTTTTATATAATAATGATATTGATATATATCTTGATAAAATGGAAAATATATTGAATTTAGACATGATTAAAAAAATATTAAATATTATTAATATACAGATAATAAAAAACCAAAAAAAATTAAAACATATATTGAATGAAGAAATTAATGAATATAAAGATATTTATTACAAAGACAAAAATTATATAATTTTTAAAAATAAATATGATCACTTAATACTTAAAAAGAAAAATACTCTTTTAAATTCTAAATATAATTTTTTTAAATTAGAAAATTCATTAGAAAATATTGATAGTTCATCGAATTTTATATTAAATAATAATATTATTAATAATTCTAATATCATTATGAATAATATTTCAAATTCATCAAATTTTAAAATAATTGTAAAATATTTATAATACTTATTATTTATATAAAATTAAAGGTCCTAATAATATAGATATTATTTTGTTTTTTTTCATATAAATAGAAATTATTATTCCAATGAATGACCAACATAAAAGTAATAAAATAATATTTTGTAAAATTATATCTATATTGTTATTTTTTTTTAATTCATCATTAAATCCCCATTCAATATTTGGTGCATTATTATTAATTGTATTTCTAATTGCCTGGTCTTCTATTGTCTCGTTGGTCATCACTATTTTCTTCTTTTTTACTATTTATTAGTTTTGATAATAATATATCATCTAAACATATATCTGAAAATATTCCATTTGAAAAACAATATTTATTTGCTGTTACTTTTATATAACTTGGATTTTTATCTTGTGGTCCAGGATCTCCTTTTTCTCCGTCATCTCCATCATCTCCTCGATCACCTTTATCTCCTATTGGTCCTTGTGTACCTTCTTCTCCTTGTGGTCCTTCACAACCAATTTCACATACTCCATCTATACCCTCTTTACCAAGAGGACCTTTTGAATTATCTAAATAAACAATTATATCATCAATATCTTGATTTGATTTATTTATAACTTCTTTACTGTGTGTTGCTACGGTTTTATTTTTATACTTAAATATAATTTTGGGTATATATCCGGCTTCACCTTTAACTCCATTTTTTAAATATATTTTTTTTGTTTCTGCATTTTTATCAACACTATTATACCTTCCAATTAAAGATTCTGTAGTTTTGTCATAAAAAACTATATTCGGTATTTCTTTGCCATTAATTCCATCATGTCCTTTTATCCCTCTCTCTCCTTCTTTTCCTTTAAATCCATCAAATCCTGTTTCCCCTATTTCACCATCATCCCCTTTATCACCTTTAATAATTTTTGTACAATAATCACTATTATAACAATTAGTATCTTCAAAATTTGTAAATTGTTCTTGTGTATTTGGTAGACATTCATTTTCTTCTGTTGCCGCAGTATTAGAAAGAGCAGTTATTGCATCATTATATTCATCTTCTTTTTCAACAATTTCACTTAATTTGGTAATATGTGCATATATTCCTTTAAACATATTTAAATCAATACAAATATCATTTGTACATAATTCATCTGTTAATATTAGTTCAAATTCAGGATTTTCTATAACATCGCCAATATCTGCTACTCTTCCTTCACTCCCTAAATCTCCATCAGGTCCTTTAGCTCCAACAGGTCCTTGTGGACCGTCGATTCCTCTTTTACCAGGTATTTCACATATAGCATCTTTTCCATTAATACCTTTATCCCCTTTTTGAATTTCAACAACTATTGTATTTAAATCATAATTTTCCATATGTTGTTTACTTATGACTTTTTTTGTTTTACTATCTTTAAATATTATAGGGTTCATTCTTGCATTATCACCATATTCTCCTCTTACTAATCTTACATTTGTTACTTTATTATCTCTTTCTCTATGATTACTTTCTTTTGCTGTACCTAATATTTTATCTGTTAAAATATCTCTAAAATTAATAGTACCTATAAACTTTGCATCAAGACCATTTGCACCAGAAATACCTTTCTCACCCTGATCTCCAACTTGTCCTATTCTTCCACTTCTTCCTATTACTCCTTTATTTCCTGGATCTCCTCTAATATCTTCAAAACAATTTTCTAAATTCAGTTTTTTTCTCGTATTGCATATTTCTGTAACTGAATCGATAAAATTTTCTTTTAACATACTGTTATAAAATAGTGTAATTAATATTAATAATAACAATATATATAATATAAAATTAATATATTTCATTTCTTAATTTTTATTTATAAAATAATAAATTATTAAATTATATAAAGATTTAATTATATATTAATATACCAACTATATACAAATAATCAACATGTCAACTTTTCAAAGAAAACTACAAAAGGATAGAACTAATGAAGAAACCTCAAATGCTGGTCTAAAATGGGAGGCTGCGGATGATGCATATCTACTTGAATCTTCAAAAAATGGAATTTCTATTACTGATATTGCCAAACATCTTAAAAGAACAGATGGTAGTATTAAAACTAGACTTGTTATTAATATTCTAAGTAATTGTAATGAAAATAAAACAGACCTCGAAGAACTATGTACACTTCATAATATTTCTTCTAGAGAAGTTGCTAATTATGAACAAAAAAAAGAACAAAGGGAAAAAAAAAAAGTTACACGACCAAATGAAAAATCTTCCGGGTTTCTATCATCTGATTTACTTGAAGTTTGTGATGGTCTCTCTCAACTTAATAAAAAACTTGATACTGTTCTTGAAAATCAATGTACTATTCTTAAAAAAATTAAATAATTAAATTAAATATTTTAATCATTTTTACTTATAATATTTTTTTAAATATATATTATAAATCTTTACATATATCTTGACTTAAATCATATATTTCTCCACTAGGACATTCGCAATATTCGTAATATTCATCAAAAATAAATATTTCACCCTCGCGACATAATTTATTAGGATTTCTATGGAGTTCACACTTGTTTGTATTCGCATTATATAAATACGAAGTAGGACAACATTTAGTTATTCTATGCTTATCACTATATATTATTTCGTTCTTTTCTAAATTACAACTAATGCATTTATTTCCTTCTATTGCTGATGGAGAATAATAATAATATTCTCCATCAATTCCTCCTTTACATGATGAGCAATCTTCACTTCCATGTATTTGACAATCTTCTCCTTCTGTTGGATATCCACCATCACATGTACATCGATTTGTAAGACATTCATCTAAACTGAAATCATAATGCTGACCTTTGGGGCAACATTTTCTATCTAAATTCCCACTTTGTGTATATTTTTCATCTTCGCATGGTAAACATTCATCATTATTTAAATAATAATTTTTATTGCAATTTTTACATTTAGTTACACTTTCATCTAGACAATTTTCATTATCTGCTTCTCCATTTTCACATTGACATATTTTTTTTTGACAAGTATCATCAATTTGATACTTTTCTGTTTTAGAACAACATACTGTTCTAATATGATTTTCATCATCAATGAATTTCCCTCCTTCACATGCAATACAAGTTTTTGTTCCATAATCAAATCTATAATTTTCTCCACAACTAATACAAATTTCTTTTTCATGAACTTTACAATCTTCTCCTTCTGGTGCTGTTCCATAAGGACATCTACATACTTTTGTACAATCTTCTTTAGTACATTGTCCAGATATCCCTTTTTTATATGGTAATTTATTTAATTTATCAATATTTATACATTGATTTTTAATACATAATGTATTAATATTATCAAAATTATTAAGTTTAGTTTTTATTGTTAGATTTCCATACATATTAACACCATCTAATTTATTTATTTCTATATTCGTGTATTTCTCTATATTTATTGAAAAAAATATTAACAATATAAATAGTATTATGTATATTAATATTATTATTATCTTCATTATTTTATTAATATATTTTTATTAATTTTAATTTAAATTTTATACAGCATCTGCACATATTCCAGATTCTCCAGGTTGACCTTCAGGATGTTCTGATATCTTCTCTAGATCTTCCTGTGTTAAACAAAAATTTCCTACACAAAATTGGTTTTCAAAATTAACTCTATTTCCACTAAATTCTAGAGCATTTCCACTTATTTCTATATTATTTTCAGGCGTATCTTTATTTATAGATGATATGAAACTTTTATCTGGTTTTTCTAATTCTGCTTTCTCTGTATTTATTTTCAAAATTTCTTGACTTAAATTTGCATTTGTTATTTTTAAATTTGTTATTTCATTTTTTGCTGATTCTAACTCTATTGCTTGACTATTACTATATTTTATTGTATTTATTAAGTCACCATCTAAACAATTATCACCAATACATATCTTATTTTTAATATTTATTCTATCTGCTATCATATTTATTTCATTTACATTTATATCTAATTTATCTGTATCTATACTTTCTATATCTATTCTTCCTTCACATATTCCAACTCCGGATGGTGTTCCCGCTGTTCCTGGAACTCCTTGTGGTCCTCTATTAATTTGTACAACTGTTACTTCTATATCTTCTGGACTATCTGTCCCAAAATTATTATTACTTTGCCAATTTTTGGGATATTCTCCTAATTTTTCTCCAGTATCTTTATCTTGAAATTCTATTGGACCTAAAAATGGTACCGATAATGGTGAAAAATTTTCAATAGTTTTTTCATTCATATTTAAATATATATGTAAAGTTATTATTAATATTATTAATGATATTATTATGAATAAATATCTCATCTTATTTTTTTTAGATATAAAAAAAAATGATATTTTTATTTTTAACTTTAATTATAAACTTAATTATTATGGATAATCAAGATTGGAACGATGTTAAAATTGGTGGTGGAAATATTTCATACGACCATAATAAAAAAAATAATACTCTTCCACAAATTAACAAACAAAATCTACCAGGAACAAAGTTACTTAATCAACTTGATAGTGAAGAAATTTATATTCCTCCAAAAATTGATAAAAATGTATCTAAAGATATCCAATCTAAAAGAAATCAATGCAAACTTACTCAAAAAGAGTTAGCTAATGCATTTAATATTCCTACTAATATTATTAATGATATTGAATCTGGCAAATCTACACAAAATAAAGGTCTTATTAATAAAATTAATAAATTTATGGATAATAAAATTAAAAAAATAAATCAATCATAATTTTGATAAATTATTTAAATAATAACATTTATAACCCATATGTGTTAATTTATGTGTATGTTTTGATAACTCATTTTTATTAAATTTTAATATTTTTTCATTATTTGTTTTTATATTCAAAATATCTGATAATAAATTCACTGATACATTATCTAATAATACAGTGATTTTATTATCTATTCCTTCTACTAATAATATATTATTCATTATTATTTATATTAATGAAATTTTTAAGCAATTTTACTATATTAAATTTTTTTTTATTACTCTTTATTTTATTATCCTTTTTATCAAATTTATGATATAATGTATTATTTTCAAAATAATATGAATTATACATTTTAATTTTATTTTATATATATTATTATATCATTTTTATTTAAAAATTGATTATCTTATTTTATTATAAAAATAATTATGAATATTCAAGATATTATTTCTGAAAATGTTACTACCGATTGGAAACCCATTTTAATTAAATTATTACAATCACATAAAGATATTATTAATTTAAAACTAAATCAAGAATATTCAACATATGATGAAAATAAAGTATTTCCTAATAAAAATATAATATTTTCTTCTTTTAATTATTTTAATATTAAAGATTTCAAATGCTTGATTATCGGTCAAGATTGTTATTATACATATGGTGTAGCAAATGGATTGTGTTTTTCACATTTTCCTCAAAAAAATAATAAATTACAACCAAGTTTAGTTAATATTTTTAAAGAATTAAATAGAAACGAAGAAAAAACTAGAACTAATCCGGATTTATCAGATTGGGCAAAACAAGGGTGTTTATTATTAAATATGTCATTAACTGTTTTACAATCGTCTCCAAATTCACATGCACACATTTGGAATGATTATTTACACGATATTGTTAAATGGATCGCTGAAAATTGTAATGATATATGTGTAATGTTATGGGGTAATTTTGCACAAAAAACAGAAAAATATTTTATTAATACTAAAAATCATATTTTAAAAGCCGGTCATCCTTCACCTTTACACTAAACATCCTTTTGTAGGTTGTAATCATTTTGAAATTTGTAAATCTTATCATAATATTAACTTTGTTTAATTTAAAAAATGATATTATAAGTCTTCTTATATTAATAATGAATAATTTAGATTGTGACAAATATTACGAAACATTATTAAATAACTTTGCTAAAAATTATCAGTATTATTTAAATTTAAAAGCAAAAACAAAAAATCCTATTAATATTTTTATTAAAAAAAAAATATTAAAAGTGTTTCATGGAATGAAACAAATTTAATAAAAATTTATTACTATTCATATGATGAATAATAATGTTATTTTTACTTTTTAACTTTTAATTTCTTTTTATACTTCGAAATAATTTTTATTTTCTAATATATTAAATATTATTTATTATTTTTGATAATATCTTTTATTTTTGTTATTTGTTTTTTATAATGTTCATGTGGTTCTTTTAAAAGTATAAATTGTAATAATAAATCTACTATATCTTGGTATTTTTGATTTTCTATCTTTAAGCATATTTCTTCTTTGTTTTCTTCTGCAAATTTTTGCATTTGTGATGTTTTTTCTTTAACTAATTCTTCTGCTAATATATTCAAATCCTTTAATATAAATTCATCGTCTTTTTTTATTACAGCATTGCTATCATTTTTATATTGTATATTATTATTTTCTGGAAATTCTTTATTAAAATGTATTTCTTTTGTTAATAGTCGAGGTACATCATAACCTGTTGTTAAAATATATATTAGTTTTTCATAATTTAAATAATCTAATCTTTCATTTCCATAATTATTTATATAAATATTATTTGTAGTATTTATTTGTTTTTCAATATTTGTATTATTATTAATCTGTGTTTTTATAGTATTATTATTTACAACTATTTCTTTTTCTATATTTTGTGGATTAGGTTGTCTAGCATGTATTATACTTTTTGGTGAACAATTATTTCTTTTCATATGATTTGATTTTGCTTGTCTTGAACTAAAACTTATCATACATCTGGGACAAGTTAAATCGTCAATACCATTACAATTATTTTCATGTAATATTAGACACTTCTTTGTTTTATAAATTTTATTACATTTTTTACAAATTAGTCTTGGATGTACATTTTTTTCATTTGGATGTACATTTTTTTCATTTGGATGTACATTTTTTTCATTTGGATGTACATTTTCTCCACTTTTTGCAAAACCATTATTTTCTATTAAAGTAGTAATATGTTTAGCATATTGATGTCTTAATAAATTATATTTCTTCGATGTTTGATATAAACATTGGTCACATTTATGTATTAAAAGTGAGCAATTTTTAGACATTACTATATTAATCATACAAAAAAATCTTATATAATAATAACACCACCATTTTTTACTCATTTGCTCATTTGCTCACCTAAAAATTTTTTTTTGAAATTTTTTTTCCAAAAAAAAACGATTTTTTTTTTCCTGTTTTTTTAAAGGGTTTTATTATATCATTTTAATAAAAATAATTTAAGCAATTTTTTCATTTTTTATCGTGAAAAAGTCCTTTTTTAATATTTCATTAAAAAGTACATATCTATAAAAATATAAATAATTTATAAACATTTTAGAATTTTATAAATTATACGAGATATGTACTTTTTTATATTTTATATCATTAGATTATAAATAATTGATATAATTGGTGTAGTAAAAGATGTTAAAAGAGGATTTTCATTTCCATTTAAAAATTTAGGACCAAGTAAATCCCCTCCTAAAAATTTTCGTGAAAAAGCAAAAAAAAGTATTGAAGATGTTAAAGTAAAATTAGCTCTAGCTAGGCTATTTGTTTTATTACATATTAGAAATAAATTAGATGATTCAGAAAAAGTTAAAATATTAAAATCTAAAGTTCTAAAAGCAACAAAATATTTTGAAAACGCTGATGATTATATGATATTAGAGGAAATAGTTAGAGGATGTTATTATATGGATTTTCAAACATGTAAAAAATATAAAAAATATGAAAATAAAGGGGCAACTGTTTTTTTAAAAAATTATAAAAGAATGGCATATGCTTATGATTTATATAATAAATATATAAATGATTGGAATAAATATGTATTTAAAAAAGATCCATCTAGAAAAAGTCTATCACCACAAAGAAGTTCACAAAGAAGTTTATCAAATATAAGTGAATATGGTAGTAGTTATCATTCCGCCATAAGTGATTTTTCTCAAAATTCAAATATAAATAAAGGCGGTATGGTTAAAAAATTACAAAAATTAAAATCAAAAAAATCAAAAAAATCAATAAAATTTAAAAAAAAATAAAAAAAAATAAATAAATTATTTAAAATATTTACTTACTTTTTACGCATCTACCAGTTTTAGGATTTCTTACTTTACCTTGTTTGCAGGCCTTGGGTGATTTTGTTTTGGTAGAGGATGATTTCCATTTACCTGCTGCTACCATTGATGCAATAAAATTTTTTACTTGACAGAATTTACCCTTATATTTCATGTAAACTTTAGTAGTTGGTTTACCTTTAACTCTTTTATAAACAACTCTTTTTTTCCCACATATAGATTGTTTTCCTTTTTCTTCATAAGCTTTTTTAACACCACCGCCACAAATAGAACTCATTTCTATATAAAACAAACATATAAATTACCAAAAAATAAATTATTATTTAATAGTAAATGATAAATAAGTTTTATATTATTATTATTATCATTATTATTATTTAAATAATAATAAAAAAAATGATTTAATATCTGAAAAAATTAAATATGGAACAACATTTTGAAAATATACTTAATGATGATTTAAAAAATAAAATTTATTCTATGATAACATATCCACAATCTCATGAATTATTAATACAAATTAAATTATATCAAAATAAAAAAATATATATTGATTTATTTTATAATTATATTATAAATTATTGGACTTATTGTTATATGGATGGTTTAAGTATTATTTGGAAAATATATTATTTATGTATTATTGAAAAAATAGATATTATATTTAAAAATGATTATCATTTAAATGATTGTTTAGGTAATTATGAAAAATATTTATCTAATGATAAAGAGGAAATATATACAGCTGAATTAATTAGAATATTAAATAATTCCGATAAAAATATTAAAAATTTATTAATTAAAAAATATATAATCAAATATATAATGGTTTTAAAAATACATCAATTGGAATTTATTGATAAAGAACTATCTGTATGGGGTGATATTACCAAATATGGATATAATGATGAAAGTTTAAGTGATTTTAGTCCTGAAATTATTAATAGTTCTTATTTACTACCCGCACCAGTTATTAATGAAAATCATATAATTGATTCTAAATTTTTTGATATTTAATACATCTATTTGTTTTAGGATTTATTACTTTACCATTGGGACATATTTTTTCTGGTTTACTTAATGTTTTTTCTGGTAATTTATTTATAGTTTTAATTTTAATACATCTATTTGTTTTAGGATTTATTACTTTACCATCGGGGCATATTTTTTCTGGTTTACTTAATGTTTTTTCTGGTAATTTATTTATAGTTTTAATTTTAATACATCTATTTGTTAATGGATTTATTACTTTACCAGTTGTACATTTTTTATCATTTTTAATATTTAATTTATTATCTTTTATTTTTTTAACATATATAACTTCTCTTGCACCACCTTTATTAAATGAAAAACATAAATCATTAACATTCATAATATCTAATATACATTTTTTGGGATTTAAACAGAACTCTTTATTTTTTTTAACATCCCAACTAAATTTCATTAATTCACACGGTATTTCAATATTTTTTTTACCAAATAATTCTTTTGCAGGAAAATTATTTGGATAACTTGAATCAGTTTCTTTAACTATTTGACCAGATGGTATATGAAAATACCAATATTCATCATTTACAAGCATTTTTTTCCAATCTTTAACTTGTGAATTTTTCTTAATATTTGGGTCTATTGTTGTTCTTGTCCATCCATTATACACATATTTATCACCTTTACAAGTTATACCAGCTATTGAATGACCTCCTACATTTGAATTATAATTTCCTAATAAAACAGAATCCTGAACATAAATATCTTTATTATTATTTACTTCATTATTTAAAGTAGAAAAATTTATAATTTCATTATATTTAGAATATATATAATTATCATTTATTTTATACCACGATGGATAACGATTGACTATAATATTATCTATAATATTTATAATAATAACATCTGGATTTTTAAAATACTTAATTATTGTTGAAAAATTTTTTATTTTATTAATTATACTTATCACTCTATTATCAAAAGATACTACTTCAACATTATTAAAAAGAGAATAATATAATTTTTTTGTTTTAAAATCTAAATCCAAATATAATACTTTTACACCAAGTAATTTATAAATTTTTCTTATATATAAAGCAGATTTATATCCATCATTATTTATATCTGGATTAACAATAAATTTTTTTTTATTATATTTATATAATTCTTTTAATATATATTCTGGTCTTATTTTGTCAAAATAATCATAATCTTTATAAATTTTATCAGTTCTTAAATATTTATTTTGTAATATATATTTTATTGTATTTAATACTTCTATCTTTTTATCCCATTTTTTAGATTTTTTTAATAAAAGTTTCCTATTTTCATCACTATATAATAATGCCATCAAAATACTATTAAACCAACAAGTTGGTCCATATTGTTTTAATGATATAACATTATTACAATTTTTTTTCATTCTATATAAAGAAAATATATTATGATATTACTAATAAATGATATATGATTTCAATAGAACCTTAGAAGAAACTACAAAAATAAGAAAAAAATATCCTGAAAGAGTTCCTATTTATGTGAAAAAAGCCGCAGGATGTGAATTTATAGATATAGATAAACATAAATTTTTAGTTCCAATTGATTTAACATTAGGTTCTTTTATAACAGTTATACGAAAAAGAATAAAATTATCACCTGAAAAAGCATTATTTATATTTATTAATAATGTATTGCCTCCTTTAACAAGTTTAATGGTTAATATATATGATGAAATGAAAAATAAAGACGGGTTTTTATATATTTATTATAATGGAGAATCTGTTTTTGGAAACTAAACATTAATATTTTTAAGTATTTTTAACATTTTTTTCATAAAATATTTTGGATATTCGTGATTTAAATAAATAGTATCTAAATTATTTTTTAATTCTTGTTTTTTAGTCTTTGATACATCAATGAATTCTATATGTTTGTTAATATTAACAGAACTTAATATTAAAGTGTGAATAAAACAAGACATTTTTATTAATTTAATAATTTTTACATTATTTGATAAACTTTCTGTTAAATAATTATTTACAAAAGTTGTATTTAATTTTATTACATCTGCAAAGTTTTTTTCATATTGAAACAATATATTAGTATAATTAATATTTTCAATTATATTAATAATCTTTTTATAATTTTGTTTTAAACTATGAATAATAAGTATAATAAAATTATATAATATTATAAAACAATTTGATTTAATATAATTAGTTAATTCGCTATTTGCAATAAATTTAATTATTTGCGACCTTGTTTTTTCCTTTATCGTTTTATATTTAAATTTTCTACATTCGTATTTAATTATTTTAAAACAAAAACTATTAATAGATGTTGAATCATTATATAATTTATTAATTTTATTATAATTTGATATATTGTCATATATTTTTTTATTATTTTTTGATACTTTTGATAATTTAATCATTGATAAAAATGATAAATGTTTCCAAATTTCATCATTAATATCATCGTGTGTTAACTCCATTATACGAATATTATATAAATCATTATATATATATATATATCATTTTTTCTTTTCTATTTAACACATAATGATATAATGTTTATTAACAAGTAGTCATTTATTTAATATATTTATCATTAATAATATTATATATTTAAAAACAAATTAAGTATTTTCAAATATATATATATATATATATTATGTATAAAAAAGTTTTAGTTAATAATATATTTGTAACAAATAATGCTTGGAATAAAATAAAAGATATATGTAATATACAAAATAAAAATAAATTTTTATTATCAGTAAAGGGTGGTGGTTGTAATGGTTTTAGTTATACTTTTAATATACTTGATAATATAGAATATAATAAATTATTGAAATTAAATAAATTACAACCTAATATAATAAGTAATAATAATATAAAAATTTTAATTGATCCTAAATCTGAGTTTTTATTATTTGGTACAAAAATAGATTATATTAAAGAGGATTTATCTAAAAATATTTTTGATAATAAATTAATAATTATTCCTGATAAAAATATAAATACTACTTGTGGTTGTGGATCATCATTTACGCCTAATTAATTTTTTTTGAATAACAAAAAAAATTTTTGTTATTTACTATTAAATTAGAATATTTTTAAATTGTATTACCTAAAACTTTTAAAAATATAAGATTAAAACAAATAATTATAGAAAAATAGACGATGATAAACATGAAGAAAATATTTTTGATGGATTTTTAAATAACATTTTAGAACTATTTACAAATATGTGTACAGCGAAAGCAAAATGATTTTTTTACATATTTATAACTTATATATATATATATTCGTTTTTTTTAAACTTTCAAATTAAATTATTGATACTTCATCAATATACTTTTTATTAATTTCATCTCTTATTTCTTTTTCTTTTTTTTCTGATATTAATTTTTTTACATCGCCATCTATTGATATTAATTCTTCTAATTTTATTATTTCATCTTTATAATTATTTAATTCATTATTATCTAGATTTTTTGAGTTTATTTTATAATCTATTGTTCTTATTGTATTTTCAAATGTAATTATTTTTTCTATTCTATTACTTACTTGTTCTAATTTTGATTGATATTTATTAAATCTGATATAACTTGTTAATATTGTTATACTTATACCTATAATTAATGCAATTATATCACATGTAAAATTAAAACTACGACCACCTTTTGATAAAATAATATCATCATTATCATTACCATGTGAATTATTATGAAGAGTTATAAATGGTGATAATTTTGTTTCAAGTAATAATAATTTAGTAGATTCTATTACTGTTAATAATGATGATAATACTAAGATAGATATTGATAACCACCAGTACATATCATATATATTGTGATATATTATACGCATTAATATAAGTTCTATTTTTGACCATTTCTTTGTTTTTTTAATTTGTTCTTTCATATTATAATTATTATTTTCTAATACATTAATTCTAGTTAAATCTATTGATCTTATTTGTGGTATATTTAAAGGTGTATTATATACTAACATTATATTTATTTGTCTATTATTAATAAGTAATATAATTTGCAGTAAAATAATACACAAAAATATAAAATTCTATATGGGAATATAAATATTGTCATATTAATGAACAATATTATACATATAAAAATTTTGTTATTATCAATAATATATTTATATTTTATTATATTAAGAATATTAAGTAATTTTTTCAATGTCTAAAAAAGAGAAGGAAATTTTTACAAAATTAAATAGAATTTTTAAAAAAGATAAAAATCTTGAGGAAATTAAAGAATGGTTAGAAACTTTGAAAACCTATAATGCTATTGGTGAAAAAATTCCCGGATTATTAAATAATTCAAAATTAAGTTTAGAAACTGCAACTGAAGATGGTGGTTATAATTTAATTTTAAAATGGATTTCACTTAATTTAGATAAATTTGATGGATTTAATTTTGAAGGTATCCCACCTAGTATTATAGATGGTGTTACTAATATAGATTTAACCGATTTAAGTCACCCACATGATGCAGATGCGGGTACAAATGTAAGAAGTTCTAAAAAAACATTTAAAACAGAAGAAGATGTTACAAGATGGATAAGTGATCCAGAAACTCATCCTATAACAGGTTTAAAAATGTTACCTATGAGTCCAATTTACGCAGATATATATGAAAAAGCTTACAAAATTATGAAAAAAAGTCGACCTCATAGGGAATGGTATTATAACAATTTCCCAAAAAATCATAGATTATTTGGTAATTTAGATTTATTATTTCATACTTTTGTAAAACATGGCAACGCTCCTGTAGGGAGGGAGGAGGTTATGCATTATGATTTGTGTGAATTACTTCAACGAGGTTTAGAAAATACAGAACAAAAAGATAATGTTCTCGATACTGAATTAGAATTAATTAAAAATAGATTTAGTGTTAAACCACTCTCGCATGACTTAGTAGATAATTATAGTTCAGTTTATGGGTTTTTTGATTTATTATTTGAAGAAATGATAAAAAATCTTTGTGGTGTATCAGATCGACCAATAGCTTTTAAAAAGCTAAAAATAAGCTATATAACTAAATGTATAGGTGGTTATGGTGGTTTTGCTCAAAAAGCTATAATTATTATTGATTTTATGGAACAATATAGGTTTAACAATAATAAAATAATAATTGATTATTTAAAAGAAATTGTAAATAGAGTACCTGCATATTTAAGATCTATTGCTACTACAACAGAATTTGAGAATGCTATAAAAATATATGATAATTATAAAAAAACTTATAATGATTATCGTGATTTATTAGATCCAAATAGCGGAATAGTAAATAACTATGAGGATAAAAAATTTGATATAATTGAAGATCCTCTTGATGATTATTTTAAAAAATATGAAGAAAAATTTAAAAAAATTAAAAGTCCTAGATTTAGTACTTTAATTGATTTAACAAGTTTTAAACCTATTCCAAATAATAGATTTTTAAATGATAAACAATATAAAAGTTTTCAAGGGTTGAAGGATAAAATGGAAGATAAGTACAAAAAATCAAAACAAGAATACGAAAAAAGTTTATCAGAATATAAAAGTATTAGAGAAACAACACCAATGGCTAAATCTCCCACACCTCCTAAAAGACCTACAATTAAATTAGAAAACGGACAAACATATATGTATGGAAATATAGAACCGAAACATATTAAAGATTCATTAGTTAAAGAATTTAGTTCTGAATATAAAAAGGTAAAACCATTAATTGACAATTATAATAAAATTAAAGATATGGGTTATTTAGAATTAATAAAACAAGAAACGGGCAAATACCAAACAGAAGAAGCTAAAGAATTAATAAAAAAACACCCATTATTATCTATGAATAGAGAAAATATAAATGATAATTTATTATATGATTATTTGGGGGACGAAAACAAATGTAGTGAACCAACTGATATATTATCTAATGAAGAATTTGACAATGATAACTATCCTCTTGCTAAATTACAATTAATGGTTACATTGAAATTTACAAATCCTAATAGAACAGAATGTGTATATGCGCCAAAATTATATAATTTACTTGTAAGTAGTATAAATAACAGAGAACCATTTATAAATCCTATAACAAGAATTAAATATAATGAAGAACATATTAATCAAGTTATGGATATTATGAAAATAGTAATAAATCCAGATATTGAAAGACCTATATTTTTAAAACCAATAAATGATACTGGATTATTTATTAATTATAAACCATTTTTAACCAGACACTCCGCACTACATGAAACATATATGCACAGTGTAAATTGGTATAGTATTTGTATATATAGAAAATTTGGAGATGAAACATATAAAATATATGATTTATGTACAATACCCGCTGATATAGAATCAACCGGTTATTTTGCTACTGAATCAACTGATTTAACCTCTAATGTAATGTTATTTAGAATATTTAAATTATTTAATGATGGAAGATTATTACATAATTATGTACCTCCATATTATATAAGAGATGGACCATATATAAAATATGTAAAATTAATGATACATTTTAACAGATATAAAGTCTCGGTAGATTGGTTTTATGATAAAGAAACAGGGATGGAAAGAAATAAAGGACAATTTATAGATATGTTTAAAAGGTATGCGAGTGAAATAAATAATTTTATATATTAATTATATTTATTAATAATAATGAGTACATATAAAAAAAAAAAAAATTTAATACCTAAATCTTCAATCCAAAGTGAAGATGTAAATACAACTATTTCTGATAATATTATTTATTATGATATTGAAAATAAAGGTTTACTAAATTTAATAAAAATTAAAAAAATAGAAACAAAACCAAAACCAAAACCAAAAGCAAAAACAAAAACAAAAACAAAAGGAAAAACAAAAACAAAAACACTATAATATTTTTATATAAAGAATAATACATATTATATTATGTATTATAATGATGATTTACTGAATAATACTATGCTCTTTTAGCGCAGTTGGTAGCGCGTGGCTCTGATAAGGCCAAGGTCATCGGTTCGAACCCGGTAAAGAGCATTTATTTTTATTAATAATATATTATATTATTTCGAAAAAGAGAGTATATTTTTAAAAATTGATTTTTATTTAAATTAATTATTTAAATAAATGTCATCATTATATGAATTTGAAAAATATTTAACTGATAAAAAAAATATTAAAATTACAATTGAAAAATATGGTGTAGCAATTTGTCCTATTTTAGATGAAAATGAATGTTGTGAAATGATAAATGATAAATGGAATTTATTAGAATATTTAACAAGTAAATTTGAAATTCCAATTAACAGAAATGATAAAACGACTTACAAACAAATTTTGGAATTATTTCCTAATCATAAAATGTTACTTCAGCATTGGAAAGTAGGACATTCCGAATTAGTTTGGAAAGTTAGACAAAATCCTAAAGTAAAAGAAGTTTTCTCAAAAATATGGGATACTGATGATTTAATTGTTAGTTTTGATGGTGCTAGTATTTATATATTAGATAAACCAACTAGAAATCAAAATTCTTGGTTTCATGTAGATCAAAGTTATACTAGAAATAATTTTGAATGTATTCAAAGTTGGATAAATGCATACGATACTAATGAAGGTGATGCTACTTTAGTTATATTAGAAAATAGTAATAATTTTCACAAACAATTTAGAGAAGAATTTGAAATTACAGATAAAAAAGATTGGTTTAAATTACAAAATAAAGAACAATATGACTTTTATATTAATAATGGTTGTTCAGAAAAAAAGATTAAATGTCCTAAAGGTTATGGCGTATTTTGGGATAGTAGAACACTTCACTATGGTAATCCGGTTGATAAAACTTCACCAGATAATTTTAATTATCGATGTGTTGTTTATATCTGTATGACTCCTAGAAATTTAGCTAATAAAAAAGAATTAGATAAAAGAAAAAAAGCATTTGACGAATTAAGAATGACTTCGCATTGGCCTCACAAAGTTAGATTATTTCCAAAAACGCCTCAAACTTACGGAAAAAAAATTAAAGAAATTAATGATATTACAAATGATATACTATCAAATTATATAACCGTAAATGGTTTAAAATTAATCTAATTATTTGGTCTAGACAATAACGATGTTATATACTTAAAAACTAGTAAATCTATATTCCAAATGGTAACTTTTTGCATCATTCCAATGTGTGAATCGACCAAAATTCATTGTATTATTATATGTATGAAAAGAAGAATGAGCATTATCATAAGCCCAATTTAATTTTAAATCGTCCCAACCATCATATAAATCACCTTTCCTAAATTGAAAAACACCGTTATGACTTGACCTTGCTGTTATTATACCATCAACTTGGAAACTTGCACAAATTAATTCATCTTGCACATATATAAGACTATAGTCATATCCCCCCCCAGCCGTAACAACAGCCCATGTATTTCTCCTACCAGGAGCACCGCGCCCAACTTTACTTCCATTTAATCTTATCCATGATGACGGGAAAGTTGCACATCTTATATTTGAAGAAGAAGTGCAACCAGCATATTGAAATTGATTACTATTACAGGGTGTGCAACTAAATCTACTTTTTCCATTACAATAATAACCACTCGTACATCCAGAACATTTATTATTAGTTGTCGAAGAACAAGTACTTGATAAATATTGAGTTGTTGGACAAGATGAAGGACCGCATGCCTTTTTATTTATTCCATCGCAATAATGCCCATCCGGACAATCATGACATGAATGATTTGTAGTGCTAGTACATGAACCACCTCTATATCTTCCATTACCACAATGAGTAATACAATTTAAACAAGTAGATTGCCCTGTTTTATTTTGATATTGATTTCCTGTACATTCTATTAAATTTCCTTCAACACATCTATGTCCTACTGGACATATCTCAATGTCTGTTCTACTTGGTTTAATATAATATCCTGTTGGTACATCTATACATTCATAACCTTTAGTACCACCTATTACTTGTATATATTGATTCGTTTCACAACTTGCGGCAATACCATCATATACACCATCACATCCAATATATATTTCATTTTTTTCTTTATCAATATGTTCTCTTTTTAATGTACATTCCGAACATTTATTATCGTTAACATATACATCTCTTTCTTTATCATCTTTGCCTTTGTATGCTTTTCTCGATATAAACATGCCGTTGCCACAATTAGTTGTTAATTTTTCACATCTACATTTATTGAATAAAAATTGATTTTCATCATTTAAATGATCTTCATTAAATGTGCATTCGTCTTTTTCTGGAAATTCTGGACAAGTACCAGTTTCTTTATTCACAATTTCAGAATAATTAAATGATTCTTCATTAAAATCATATATTTCTTTTAATTGTCTTTTATATTCTATTATTAATTCATCTCTATTTGCGTGTTTTTCATTATTATAATCGTCGTAGAATTCTAAATAACATAATTTTCTTATAATTCTCAATCTTCTATTTTCTAATTTTCTTAAATAATCATCATAGTTAACTAGAGTTTTTAATATATCAATATCTATACATGCATTATTGTCTTCTTTAAAACATACTTTATTACCAACTTTTACATTATTAAATATATCTTCATCTCCACCGCCACCAATGGCTCCTTTATCTGCATTTAGTCCAGGGTTTCCTCTTTCTCCATCGGCTCCCTTATTACCAATTATTCCTCTTTCTCCTTGTGGTCCTATTGGATGTTTACCATCCTTACCATTATCACCAACATTGCCTATAATTCCTTGAGGAACATCAATTATTATAGGTTGTAATGATTTTGCATATGCGCCATCGGGACCATCTGGAGGATAGTAACTACCAATAATTTCTTTTTTATGATTTACAAATAAAATAGTACCAACAACACCAGTTGCACCTTGAACTGCATCAGGTACTTGAATATTAAAGTCCGGATGCTTTGGGTCTTTTGTATTTTGATTTAATAAACTATCTATTACTTTATCTTCATTATTTTTAAAAATTAATGAACCATAATTTTTACCATTTATTCCATCGTCTCCCATTTCACCAATTACACCATCATCTGGAGGTAGAGGTGGTGGTCCTTGTTTACCTTTTTCACCATCAAAACCTTTAGAACCTTTTTGATAATTTATTAAATTTTTTTCTAAATTTAATTTTAATCTTGCTTCTTTTATATCTTTTGTATCATTTATATTTGTAAAACCTTCTCTGTTTTTTATAATTGTATAAATTAAAATAGATATTGAAAAAATTACTATTATTGTTAATAGTAATAAAAAAATTTCAATCATACTTTATTTTTATAAAATATTTTTTATTATTGGGGAGCAGAAGTTTGTTCAACACTATTAAATTCGTATAAATTATAATTATCGTCATAATTATTTGGATAATAAAGTAATGATTCTAAATCTGTAATATTATTAATTTTAAATGAATTACCTTGTTCAAAACTAGTTTTTTGTGATGGATTATAACGATCGCTATATTTTGTATTTAAATTATTACAATATTCTTGATCACTATATATATTTTCAACATGTCTATTAAAATCATCTGTATTTGTTTCATTTGATTTAGAAGAACAAATTTGAGAACTACTACATTTATTTATACCAAATACTTCATAATAATTATTAAATTCATTATCATAATCGTCTATATATGTTATCATCAAATAATGTTCTTTAGTTATATTAGACATTTCAATAATATTACCTTGAGTATTTTTAAATCTTATATTATTTTGAGAATTTGTAAAATCTATGATATTTTCATTACTGTCTAATGAAGTATTTAGTACATCATAATCATATATTTTAATAATTATTTTACCAGAAATATCAATACCTGATGATAATTTTTTCCATTTAAGACCATAATTATACGTTGGGTTTACATTATATAAATCATCGACTTGAGTTTGTTTTCCATCGCCATATTGAGGACATTGATTTTCGTTGTGATATTTATTATTCCAATAGTTTGAATATGTATTATTCAGTTGAGCAGATGTTAGATCATATCCAACAGCTCTTTTATATATATTATCATACTCTGTTATATAATTATTATCATACCACGATTTTTTATTTTCATTATTAATTAGCATCATATTATCATATTGCGTTCTAGTATATTTTTTTTCAAATATATTTTCTTTACAACTATTATTATCGGTTGTACATGAGTTTTGTCCTTTGATAATAGCATCACTATCAGCAAATAAATTTTGTCCTTCATTATTAATACATTTTTCGGTATTAGTTAAATCAATATCTGTAATTTGTTGATATATAGATTTATAATTTGTTATAAATTTTTTAAATGTATTATCCATATTTAGTTCATATGATATACCATTAACTATAATATAATAACTACTATTAATATCAATATTATGTAAGTCTATATTGATTGAAATAAAATCATCGTATGTATATCTAAATATATCAGGATAACTTTCTTTTGAAAAATCATTATTTATTTTATCACGAATATTATCACTATAAATTTCAAATATTTTAAAAAATTTTGTTGTATCATAGAGTAAATAATCATTTTCGAGAATATTTACTTTCTTTACAATTCTAACAAAGTCATTTAGACTAATTATAATCTCATATCCATTTATATTTTCATTCAATATAGTTGCTTCATCTCCTGTAATATTCCCTAAATTTCTACATTCGTTATCTCTGCATTGTTCTGTTGGTATACCAGTTTGTTTATCGAATTTTTTATTTATATCACTTGAAGAAATTTCCTTTAATTTTATTGTTTTTTGTGCTAATCCATTCAAGTCGATTTTATCCATTGTATTTAATGAAGTATTTTTAATAAATTTAATTAAATTATATTTAGTATATAATTTATAATCACTTGAGTCATATTTACTACATAACTTATCATAAGTTGAAGTTATATTTGTATTAATATCATTAATTTCTTGTTTTAAGTTATTAATATTTTTTCTTTCAACATTTAATAAATTTTCATAATATGTATTTGTTGATTCTGTTATTGGATCTAATAATCTTCTTTTATTTTCATCTATTTTATTAATTAGTTCATTATTACATTGAGTTTTTGTAATATTATTAGAATTTGGTTGTTTACCTACCTTTTCTATATTATCACTAGTTATTTCTATATATTTGTCTGGTGCTATTTTTCCCATTGTAATATATCTTGGAAATAAACCCAAATATTTATAATATTTGGAGTTATATTTATATATACTATTTCTTGTTAAAGTAATTACTACATTTTCCGTGGTCATCCAACTTTCATAAAATTCTCTTGTACCATTTAATAAACTATTTCCTAATTTTGTAGGAAGTTCTGTTGTTGACACATCCGAACCAGGTGATACAACTTCTATCCATTTATGAATATCTCCATCTGTCCCTTTATCTGTATATAGTTCTATTATATCATTTTCGTCCAATATATTATTTTTACTGTCCATAAATTGTTGTGTATTTGGATTTTTAATAATAATACCTGTTCCATCACAATAACCATCCCAAAAACATTGTGGTTTTCTATGATTCTCGTGCATTAAATATTCAATATCATCTAAATATTTAACTATAAGTTCTGCTAATTGATTTTTTGATATTACTTTGTCTTTTAAAGCATTATTCCCATATTCTCGTATTAAATTAATATCTCCTTTAATTGCATCCCATTGTTTTTCAAAATCATAAGATATACCATCATCAGTTTTAAGCCAAGTATCTGTTATATATTTATATATTTCTGGATTTATTTTTTTTCTATATTCTTTAACACTTAAATCATTACATATATCAGTATACGAAATTTTTGAACCTATTCTTGGTTTTTTAACATAAGTATAAGGATCATATGTTTTTGCACATCCTGCATATGTAGAATCGTCTTGTCTAACATATTCGCCAATTTTAATAACTTCAATTAATTTATCAATCATAAATGAAGATGAACAATTACCTCGTGTTGGTCGATCATTTACTTGCTTTTGTAATTTACTTACTAAATCCAATAAATTATTGTCAGAATTATTCATAATTTCTTTTGTATATTCAAATGAAGTTGTTTTAAAACCCATCGATTCTCTCAAATTTATTAATTTCAAATAATTATCAAATTCTTTATTTGCAAATACCGCACACGAATTTTGATAACAATTGTCATATTTAAATAATTCTGGTTTAAAAACTTTACCATTAGTATATGGTTTGATTACATATCTTTCTGTTAAATTAATTCCTTTGTCTGTAAAAAAAACCTTATAGTCATTTTCAGTTAATATTATTGTATCATCAATTGAAACAGTATCATGTATATCTTTGAAATAATTTACATAATCATCTTGAACATTATCCAGTTTAACATCTATTTGACTCGAGTGGATGCCATATGATGTATAAACCTTCCATTTTCTACCTATAGGCATATTTGCAGCAACTCTATAATTTGTACCATCAACATTAATATAATTATTATCATTTATGTATGAAGAATCTATTATTGCATCAAATTGTGGTTCATCTAATTCTGCATATTCATTTGTTGAAAGTGAATAGGTAGAAGGTGGAAAAGTTGTAAATGTTGTTTTAATAAGTTTTTTAATTAAATCTGTCTTTGTTTCATCAATGCCTCCGTTGGCAACGGATTCAGATAAATTTATTAGACCTGTTATATGATCCGTTTTAATCCATTCGTAACCCAATTTTAATATACATAATTCTTTACAAAAATGCGATACAACTCCTTCTTTCCATTTTTTTATTGGTTTCCAATATTCTATAGAACCATCCTCTCTCTCAATTTCCAAGTAATCATTTATATCAATTGTATAATCTAGAACATTATCCATATCAGAAAATAAATCATTTTTGAAACCTTTTTCCAGAGAAACAATATCCTTATTGCTTTCTTTAATTTTGTCTTTTAAAGGACCCCATTTTGAATCAGTTAATTTTCGTCCACTAGGTAATGATGTAGTTATTTTCCAATCTGTTAAACTCGCTGTGCAGTTTGTTGTAAATTTTTCAATTTTATTCTTATTATAATTTTTAAAAATTATATATATAACAATTGCTGATAATATTGTAATTAATATATTAAAAATTTTCATAAAATTATAGTATCTATTATAATATAGCAAAAATATATTTATAAATAATTAATAGAGTTTAATAATAAATGTATTACATAGATATTATTATATTATTGATTATAATTTTAATAATAGTTATTTTAATATATGATGTTTATAAAAAAAATATTAAAATTATAAAAAAAATTGAAATGTTTAATGAATTTGATTATGATAAATTAGGTCCTATAAAATTTATTGATAAAGATGACCCATTACATGTTTTAGGATATTTTCCTAATGGTGAAGGAGAAAATGGTAAGTTAAGTGCTGAACAATTACAAATAATTAAGGATAAAGGATTAAGTATGACAACTATTCGAATTCCAAGAGGTACAGTTGGTGAAAAAGGAGATACGGGTACTCAAGGTCCCGTTGGAGATCAAGGACCTAAAGGAACTGATGGACTGAGGTTTATTGGAGATAAAGGCGATGATGGAAGTCCTGCTCCTGATTGTAGTGATGGAATTCCTGCACCACCGTGTGAAGTTTGTACTAATGGCACACCTGGAATTCCTGCAGATCCATGTGGTCCATCACCCCCTGGTCCACGCGGGGACCCTGCTCTTGTATGCCAGCCAGGGGGCAAAGGTGATCGAGGTGACCCTGCTGATCCTTGTATACCCGCGCCTCCTCCTGGAGCTCCAGGAGGAGCACAAAATGGTAACCCTGCCAGCCCATGTAACTGTCAACCCACAACATGTGCTCCCGCACAATGTGTAAATACTGTTGACTTAAGACAAATAAATGGAACTAATTTAGTAATAAATTCAAATAATATTGATATTAATAGAACTTTAACAATGAATAATAATACAGAAATATGTTTTGGTAATTCGTGTATAAATAAAAACATTATTGACCGAATTAACAATATATAATTATTATTTTATTATATTATTAAAAATTAGCGATGAAAAAAAATTTTTTTTTCATATTACTAATAATATTAATAATTATTATATTCAGTTATAATTATTGTTATGAACATTTTTCTGTTAAAGTTCAGGATGCAATGATATTTAAAGATTATCAAGATGAATTAGTTGGAACATATCCAGATAAAAATATATATCCGGATTTCTTTATTAAATCAAATGGAGAATATGTAAATATGATTGGTACAGTACATGGTGTTTCTGAAATAAAAATACCTAAACCAAAGGATGGCAAGAAAGGTCGTATAGGAGATCAAGGTAATCAAGGGGATAGGGGTCCGCAAGGTCCTAGAGGTAAACATGGTTTAGAATTAGTAACAGAAGATATTGAAAATAATAGTAATTCAACATGTATTGCACCTGGTGGTATATCAATTAGTAGAATGTGTAAAGGTCCTGATGGAGATATTCCTAGTGCACCACCTGATGGAACTCCTGGTCAAAGATGTCCTCACTCAGGTGGATATTATATTGAAGAAAATGGTCATCAAGTATATTATGGTGGCAAATGTCCAGATGGTGTTAACGGTCTTCCAGGTCAAACATGTAAGGAGAAATATGGTATTGACGCTGGCCACTGTCCTAGACAACCGAACAGTCGCGGTCCTCCTGGATTAACTTGTGAAAAAGTTAATAGAGATGCAGGTATAGTCGTTGGTCCAGACGCCTCTGGTGCAATGAGGAAATGTCCTAAAGGTGATACAGGTTTTGATGGATTTACTTGCACAGAAGTTCATCCAAATTTAGACATTGGTACAGATAATATATGCCCTGTTCCTGAAAATGCTGTTCCGGGAGATACATGTTATCAAATATATGAAAATACTTTGCCACAATGTACTGAATCAACTCCAGGAGTTAATAGTGTTGATTGTATAAATCCGGATACTCCCAATGTTAAAACATGTGGAGTAATTAATCCAGATAAACCGAGTGATGTTGCAAATAATTTATCAATTAATGGATATAATGGTAATACATTAACTATTAATAATAATAAAGCAATTACATTTAGAGGAAACAAAATTACATTGCCAACAGATGGAAATATTGTATTAAAAGATGCAAATAATAATACTATTAAAACAATTAATAAATCATATATTGACACTATGATATTAAAATCACAACAATGTAAAAAATGTCCAGACCGAGATGGAAAAAAATGGTGGAACAACTCTACAAATTGTCAACAAGATCAAGGTGAATGTAAAGAATGTAAAGAATGTGAAAGTGGAGAGTATGTTGAACAAGCATGTTCTGAACATAGTAATACACAATGTAAACAATGTAATCCAGGATATGTCGGTATAGGATGTAAAAAAAAATGTGACCCTAAAAAAGGCGAGTATCCAAATTCAAGTAAATCTGGATGCGATACTATAACCTCTGATAAATATATTACAGATGATTATATAATACATAATGTTCAGGATGGATATTATCGCAATCCAAATGATGCAACAATTATTTTAAGATGTCCAAAAGGTAATTATTGTAAAGGAGGTATCAAAAATTCATGTCCCAGTGGACAATTTCAATTAAATGTAGGACAAGACAAATGTAATAATTGTACTTCTAATTGTGGAGCTGGAAAGTATCGCGTTGGTTCTTGTACAAATATATCAAATTATTCATGTAATAATTGTCCAAGCGATTATTATTGTAATGGTATTAATAAATATCAATGTTCGAATTGTGGACCTGGTAAAAAGAAGGTTGGTGGATGTACTGGTAATCAAGATACACAATGTTCTCCATGTACAAGTCGTACATCACATAAAAAATATGCATACCAGCAAGGTATTAACTGGCATACTTCGTGTCCGCACAATTGTAAGGTACAAATATGGGATGATACTTTCCTTGGAAATGATTGGGATGTATATGGAAAAGCGGATAATGGTTGGTGGATAAGAGGTAGTAAAGCTTCTGGTGATGTTTATTGGGAAGGGAGTTATAATGGTACTGGTATAACAATTTCTGGTAGGGACTTATATTTTTGGCAATATACTCGTGGAAACAATAAATGGAAATTTAATGTTATAAATAATCATAAATCATATAAAAGTGGAAATAATAAACAAACATATTGTAATACATGCAGTGGTCATAATAGAAGTCTTGGTGGTAGTTGTACTAGCGACTTTAATACTTACGGTAGGGATAGATTATGGCAAGGTTTATAAATTTTTTAATTTAATAATATTTTCTTCATCTAAAGAATCTAAATAATACCATTTTTTAACTGTCGAATCCCATCTTGCACCATAAGTTTTTGCTAA
>Ga0209631_10000689_pt1 | contig 45525 bp, 36 predicted proteins | sample COG_08_FD_184752 | JGI IMG/M metagenome (GOLD analysis project Ga0209631, IMG submission 184752) | Pelagic Microbial community sample from North Sea - COGITO 998_met_08 (SPAdes) (version 2) | ecosystem: Environmental > Aquatic > Marine > Neritic zone/Coastal water | place: Helgoland, sampling... | reverse complement strand
GTAACTACGACGCGGGAGCTACTGATGACAATGGCTCGTGTGAATTCGAGGGTTGCATGGACGAGAATGCCTTCAACTTCAACGCTTACGCGAATGCAAGCGATGGCGATTGCAACCTATCTCCGATTGCGGATTTCAATGGCGACGGGGTTGTTCAAAACCAAGATCTACTTGACTTCCTGTTAGCTTATGGCCAAACTGGACCTGAGTGGGGAGGAGTCGACTGGGTGCAAGCAGCTTGTAATGTAGTCGCGACTCCATTGGAGGACTTGTACACCCCAATCGATTACTGTGGTGCTGCTGAACCCGTAGATGTATGTGCAGAATTGGGTTGTATGTATCCGATGGCCAGCAACTACGATCCTGAGGCGACTGCAGAAAGTGGTGATTGTGTCTGGACCGGTTGTACGGACTCTGACGCGTTTAACTACAATCCTGTAGCGAACCTAGAAGATGACACTTGCACCTATGACATATGTCCTGACTTCAACGGCGATGGACAAGTCCAAGCACAAGATTTGCTTGACTTCTTGCTCTCTTGGGGCATGACGTACTGATTGATCATAGAATGACAAATGCGGGCCGCCTTTCTCACGAAGGGCGGCCCATTTTGTTTGGTGATAGAAATGCCTCGAGGTAATTTAGCCTCATAAATAAGAAGCATGCTTTTGACAACGATTCGATTTGTAGTTGCTACGTTATCCATTGTTTTGTTCGCAGGAAATGGAATGGCACAGGCCTATCTTCACCAAGTCTTCGTACTGAATGAGGGGTGGTCCAATTGGCAGACTGGTGAAATGATCGAACCGGCAACACTTGGAGTGTACGATCCTGGTTTGCAAACCTATTCTGTGCTGGATACATTGGAAGGAGCAGGCTTTGTATCCGATGCGTTAATCCTCGACGAAAGACTATACATTGCTGCAGACGGCCAATTGTTGATGTTTGATGCGAACTCCTATGAACTTCTAACTTCCGTGCAAGTGGTAGGTATACGGCAAATGGTGCATGCTGAAGGTCGGATTTACGTGACCCGCGGGGACGTTGATGAAGGAGGGCTGAACCTGCCATTGGACGCTTATCTCCAATGGTACAATGCCGAGACCCTGTTGCTTGAGGGCGCGCTGTCGTCGAATGCAGGACCAGAATATGCAACAGAGGGCATCGCACTCATCGAGGATCAGTTGTTCATTGGAATCAACAACGCGTTCGATTGGGGCAACGAAGTAGGTCGAATAGGTCGGTTTGATCTGAATACGGAAACCTATGTCGAATGGGATTTAGGTGAAGAAGGAAAAAACCCCAATCACTTATTTGCGACCGACGGTCAAATCATGAGTGTAAATAACCGGGATTACGGTTCGACTTCTTTGAGTGTGTTAAACCCTCAGTTAGACGTTGTGGAGACTGTACTGGTTTCTGAAGCAAATGCTGGATGTCTGGCGGCTACAATGGATGGTTCAACCTTGAAATATCAAATTACAGGAGAAGGTCAGGTGCGCGCTTCCCATGTTTCTTCCCCAGCTATATCGACCCCTTGGCTAGAAGATTCGCCAGCGTATTACGGAGTTGTCGTGGATCCAGTGTCCGGTGATTGGTATGGTTCAGTGACGGATTACAGCACATTCGGTTACATTGAAATCAGAGACACGGAAGGAACATTCCAAGGTCAATTTGAATGCGGAGTAAGCCCAGGTGTTCTTTGTGCAGATGTCAGAAATTTAAATCAGGTGATGGAAATCCAAGAGGAGCGAAGGCCCTTCGAATCCCCAGTCGATGTTGCAGGCAGAAGAACACTTGGATCATTCCACGGATTTCAACTCATCATTGGATCGGATGGTCAAAAAGTGCTGAGGACCAGGCAGTAAATCCAAAAGAGTCCAAGTCACAACGGACCGGAGCGATCTTCAAAAAAGGAGATCAGCCAAGAAACCAAGTCCACCTGCTAATGTGAGTTTTTGCCAAGCTGATACTGAATGAATCAGCCTGCGACTCAATTGGAGATGAGCCCCCATGAAGGGGACGAGGAAGAGGAGCAGTGTCCACGTTGCATTAAACCAATAGAAGGCTCCCCAGCTTGCAATTCCAAGCAATGCCCAGCCCATCCAATGCAAGATTTGAAGTAAGAATATGGTGCGACGCTCTCCCCAGCGAACAGCGAGCGTATCATACCCTGTCTCGCGGTCTCCTTTGATGTCTTGTAAATCCTTGGTAACCTCCCTTAGAAAGGTGAGGTAAGCACTTAATGCTGCATAAGCCAGCAAGCCGGAGCCATTTAACGTGCCCAAAACGGATGGCCAGTCTTCCAATGGAAGTACTCCAATCAAAGTCCACAAGGGCAATTGACCAACGGTTAGGGCAATGATGAGGTTTCCACGCAAAAACCGCCTTTTAAACCACGGTGAATAACCTGAGAGAAGGGTCCCGATGACTGCGCACCAGACGAGTGGGATGGGCGAAGAGAGGCGAAATGATAGCCAGACGCTCAGGAGTGATGCCAGTCCACTCAGAGCATAGTGAAAGGCCATGGTTTTCCTGCGAGAAATTAACCGCCCCACAATCAGTCGATCGGGTTTGTTGACCGAGTCCTCCGCTACATCGAAGTAATCATTGATGGCATTGCCTCCCGCTGCGAGCAGGCACATGACTCCCACGCTCAGTACGAAATTGAATGCTTCAAAAGATTCTGCGGCACGGGGCAAAGCGGGTACAATCAAGGATTGGAAAACGAGTACCATAGCTATGGCAACCATGAGGACATTCCACGGTCTAATAATCCGCAGATACGCCCAAAAGTCCGAGGAGTGTGTGGTCGTTTTAGCGTCCACCATAGCTCGCATCAATCAACACGGATTCAATGGGTGCGCCGGTGCCCGATCGCTGATGTTGTGCGTAATTGAACCCGCTGTGAATGGCATGTCCGCCGATCTGTCCATCTTTGCCCAAGGCGAGATACCCCACTTGCAAATCTTCTGTAGGCATGCTGCGAATGATCCTTTGAACTGCTTCGAAGCACGCCTCTTGAGCCGACGCCCCTTGACGCATCAATTCGACCACGAGAAACGACCCAACGGTTCGCATAACCGCTTCACCGAGCCCCGTTGCAGTGGCACCGCCAATGTCACCATCGACATACAGGCCTGCGCCAATGATGGGGCTGTCTCCTACGCGACCGTGCATTTTATAGGCAACACCACTGGTGGTGCATCCGCCCGCCAAGCGTCCTTGATCATCCATGGCCAGAAGGCCGATGGTGTCATGATTCTCAATGTTAATGATCGGCTGGTAATTGGAAGTTTCTTTCCAACGCTCCCAGGCCAACTGAGCTTGCTCCGTGAGCAAGGGCGTCACAGGCATGCCAAGTTCTCGGGCGTATTGTTCAGCTCCTGCGCCGGCCAGCATGACGTGTGGGGTATTTTCCATCACGTTGCGTGCAAGACTAATGGGGTGGGCGACATCTTGGACGAAGCAAACCGATCCGGCATCTCCGCGGTGATCCATGATGCAGGCATCCAAGGTGACGTTGCCATCTCGATCTGGCAGTCCTCCAATACCGACGCTCAAGCCCTCGGCATCTGATTCAACCAGGCGCGCCCCTGCTTCGATCATATCCAACGCAGATCCACCCGCGTCGAGGGCTTGGAAGCCCGCGTCATTTGCCAGCATTCCATGGTTCCAGGTGGAAGTCATCACCGCTTGTCCTTCTTCAACGACTACAGGATTGATACCTACCCTTGGTGGATGCGTCCAAGCTTGATTCCATCGCGCTCCAATTCCCAAGGTGCCAGCGATGGCTGCTGCTTGGGTCAAAAATGTTCTGCGTGTAGATGCCATGCACCTAAGATCGCAAAATTTTGCGTAAGATGCTGTTCTGTCTTTGAGGCTTCCATCGGAGCAGCCAGATGACCAGCCAAGGCAGGATGAACAAATCTGCTATGACGGCAAGCACAAGAGTCAATGAAATCAGAACGCCGATGTAGAATGTGCCGAGAAAACTACTCAAACCGAGTGTGACGAATCCACCGCAGAGGACAAGGCTGGTGATGATAATTGCTTTGCCTGCACTGATAAAGCTTCTTTTCACACTGTAGATCACGCTGCGTCCTTTGGCTAGCTGGAGTCGCATTTTGCTGATGAAATGGATGGTGTCATCAACTGCGATTCCAAAGGCGATGGTGAAGATGATGCTAGTGGAAAGTTTTAAGTCGATTCCTGACCATCCCATTATTCCTGCGATCATGAGCAAAGGAAGCATGTTCGGGACGAGTGAAATCAAGACCATCGTTCCGCTTCGGAACATCAGTCCGGCGATTAAGGCCACAATGATAAAGGCGATGGACAATCCTTTGGTCATATCGCTTGCCAAGGATCCAATATTCAAGTCAATAAGCCGAGCGGTTCCGGTGAGGTGCAAGTCGATTGGTGAATCGGGATGGGTGTCCTGGAACCAAGAGAACAGAGCTTCGTTTTGTTTGCGGAAGTGTTGCGCCCCCAAATCGGGGAGTTTTCCAAAAATACGCAAGGCCCGTTTCTCTTCATTGACCACGATTTGCCAAGCTTCTGAACCTCCAAATTTTGTGACTGTTTCAGCTATTCGATCTATGCCTCGCTGATTTGGAGGCACCGTTTGGAACCGCGTTTGGTCTGCATTATTCAATCGATTGATTTGAGACAAAATCCGATCGCTGCTGACGATGGAGCCTACCCCATAATCGTTTTCGAGGTAAGCCGTGATGGATTGCATGGTTTGCTGTACCTGCAGATCCATAGGGTGAAGCGAATCGGGCAATGTAACGGCCAATTCAAAAGGTCGCACACCTGCAAAAGAGCGTTCGAAGAAAGCAAATTCTTTGCGAAAAGGATCGTCTTCCGCTAAGTCCTCCAAAAGCACATTGTTCACCTCGATTTGCAACGCGCCCACTACCGCTAGGGTCGTGAACCCAATCGATATCAGTGCGATGGTGCGCGGTCTCCGTAAAACGATTCCAAACCCTCGGTGAAGCCAACGGTTCCACAAGACTCCACGACCCGAATCCGAGACGCGCGGTGCGGGGTACAAGATCATGACGGCTGGCAACAAAGTAAAGGCCAGTCCATAAGCAATTGCAACACCCGCTGCAGCATACAGGCCAAAATCCCGGATAGGTACGACAGAGGTAGTTGTCAAGGTTAGGAAACCCACAGCCGTGGTTAAGGTGGTCAAGAAGGTTGCCAAGCCCACCTCTTTAAATGCAGCTGAGATGCTATTGAATTGCGTTTGTCCTTGCCGTAATTCTTCATAATACCTGGACAAGATGTGCACGACGTCCGAGATGCCAACTACGAAAATGATGGTTGGCAGCACAATCGTCATGACGTCGATGGATTTCCCTGTCAATTGCATGAAGCCGAGCGTCCAAAGACCGCTAAGGAGTACGACTAGTAGCGGAATGACGACTCCCCAAATACTTTGAAACGCTACCCAAAGAAACAGAATCAAGATGCAAATTCCGATGCTCATGAACAACACCACTTCGCGTTGCATGACATCGACATAATACTTTTGTGCAACAGCTCGGCCCGCTACATGCGTCTTCTGTGGCCAACGATCGGTCAGTTCCAAAATGGCTCGTGCGAGCGTGTCACATCCTTGCTTGGATAGCATTTGCTCATGCCGCAATTGGATGCTTAGGGACGCCGCGTCAGTTGCGATGAACGATCCATCCCAGGTAGGATGACCCGAGATCCGGATCGAATCTGCCCTCAAGTGCCTGGCCACAAGACTGTCGGGTGATTCCCATCGCAGCAAAGGCCGTTGGACCACTGTAAATCCTAATTTCACGGGTTCAATGATGCGTGTCGGGCTCACGACCTCCTGGACATATGGGAGGGCGAGCAATTCATCCACATGCGCATCGACTTGCTGTAAAAAATTCACATCGTAGATGCTGCCAGCATGTTCTATCCCAATGATGAGGAAATCATTGTCGGTCTCAAATTTTTCCCGGAAATCCAGGTAAAAAGCAGTTTCCGGATCGTTTTTTGGAAAAAAACTCTCAAAATCATAGTCGAAGCCGATCCGACTGACCCGCCAACCCATGAACACGCTCATGAGTCCAATCAATAACAGAGCAAAGCGCGCTCTCCTCTTCCAGCTTAAATCAACAGTCTCGGACATATTAGCTAAACACCTTGCGGCCAATTGGGTTCATCTAAATGAAACAAAAAACCCCGGGCATCCGCCCGAGGTTTTGTTTTGCCGAAAGTTAGGTGGCCGTTCGCCTTATTTGACTTCTTCGAAATCAACGTCCGTAACCTCAGATCCGCCGGCATCCGCCGTTTCTGGTTCTGCAGCACCGCCTGGCGCAGCGCCGTCACCTTCTTGGTTGGCATACATTTCTTGGCTCGCTGCTTGGAAAGCTGAGTTGAGCTTTTCGATGCCCGCTTTGCAGCCATCGATGTCTTGCTCGACATGGGCTTTCTTCAACTCTTCCAGTGCGCTATCAATTGGTCCTCGGTTGCCTTCGGATATTTTGTCCCCAAATTCTTTGAGCTGCTTTTCGGTTTGGAAAACCAGGGCATCCGCTTGATTCAAGGTTTCGATTCGTTCCTTCGCTGTCTTATCCGCCTCGGCATTTGCCTCGGCCTCCTGCTTCATGCGAGTCACTTCTTCTTCGCTCAATCCACTTGATGCTTCGATGCGAATGTTTTGTTCCTTGCCGGTTGCCTTGTCTTTGGCACTGACTTGAATAATTCCATTGGCATCGATATCAAACGTCACCTCAATTTGGGGGACACCCCGCGGAGAGGGAGGAATGTCCGCCAATTGGAAGCGTCCAATGGTGCGGTTATCTCCGGCCATGGAACGTTCTCCCTGAAGAACGTGAATCTCTACACTCGGCTGGTTATCAGAAGCCGTGCTGAATGTTTCGGATTTTTTAGTTGGGATTGTCGTATTCGCCTCGATTAATTTTGTCATCACGCCTCCCATGGTTTCAATTCCCAATGAGAGAGGAGTAACATCCAACAACAAAACATCCTTCACATCACCAGAAAGCACACCCCCTTGGATGGCCGCGCCGACAGCAACGACCTCATCCGGGTTAACTCCTTTTGAGGGTTCCTTCCCGAAGTACGCTTTGACCGCAGCTTGAACAGCTGGAATCCGGGTGGATCCCCCAACAAGGATGACCTCATCAATGTCCGACTTTTGCAAATCAGCAGCTTTGAGCGCTGAGGCACAAGGCTCGATGGTACGTTTGATGAGTTCGTCCGCAAGTTGCTCGAATTTCGCCTGAGACAGCGATCGCACGAGGTGCTTTGGGATGCCATCAACGGGCATGATGTACGGGAGGTTAATTTCGGAACTGGACGTGCTAGAAAGCTCAATTTTCGCTTTTTCCGCTGCGTCCTTTAGACGCTGCAATGCCATTGGATCCTTGGTTAAATCCAACCCGCCGTTTTCGTCTTTGAACTCTTGGACCAACCAGTCGATGATCACTTGGTCGAAATCATCGCCACCGAGGTGAGTATCTCCATCCGTTGAAAGCACCTCAAATACACCATCACCCAATTCCAGTATGGATACGTCATGCGTTCCGCCTCCCAGATCGAATACGACGATTTTTTGGTCAATGGATTTCTTGTCCATTCCATATGCCAGAGCTGCTGCGGTTGGTTCGTTGATGATTCTTTTCACCTCGAGTCCCGCAATTTCGCCGGCTTCTTTGGTTGCTTGACGTTGTGCATCGTTGAAGTATGCAGGAACTGTGATGACCGCTCCGGTTACCTCGGATCCGAGGTAATCCTCTGCTGTTTTCTTCATCTTTTGCAGGGTCATCGCACTAATCTCCTGTGGAGTGTACAATCGGTCGTCTATTTTGACGCGAGGCGTATTGCCTTCGCCTTTGACAACCTCGTAGGGTACACGGCCAATTTCTTGCTTTACTTCGTCAAACGAGTTGCCCATGAAGCGCTTGATGCTAAAAATAGTCTTGCGCGGGTTGGTAATGGCTTGACGTTTGGCCGGCTCGCCGACTTTTCGTTCTCCTCCTTCGATGAAGGCAATGATGGAGGGTGTGGTGCGCTTGCCTTCAGCATTTGTGATGACAACCGGCTCGTTGCCTTCCATGACGGAAACACAGCTGTTGGTGGTTCCCAAGTCGATTCCAATGATTTTGCTCATAGCGTTGTTTAATTCGCGTTGTTTGATTCCATGATTTGACTTGATAATGGCAAGGAGTGTGCCGTTTGGCTAGATGCTCATTTCAACTGACAGGCTTGTCAGGTCAGGCCGTCAAAGCATGACAAAAAGACCCAATTCCGATGAGGAAAAGCGTTTTTTCCTTCTCAATTGTCAGATTGGATTCGTCATGGGGACGAGGAGAATTGGGCCAAATAAGCCGCAGCATGAAACATGCGACTTCCATACCAACTGAAAGCTTCACCGTCAACCAACTGAGCTGATCGATCCGAGGTTCGGTACGATGCGAGGTGTTTTTTTCTAAAAGGAAACGGCTCAGAAGAAAGTAAAGCGGTGTCACAAACCATCCTCTTCCATTGGTCTTCTGCCAGGGTGGGGTAGCGGTCTGATAGCTCTTCCGGGCAGGCGTTTTCGAATCCCCACCACTGCATCACATGGTGGATGTAGGTGTCTTTTCCTGCGATCATTCTGGGTTGGTTCCAAATGACATACGCAGCTCGAGCATGCGGCAGGCGTGGCGCGCCCCAAGCAACCTCAATTCGTTTGCGCCAGATTTCTCCTTGATTCGGTCGTTCCACGGCCCTTGCAACTTCATTCAGCGCTTTTAGCGCGCTAGGAATGCATCGTACATCGGTGGTGAGAACCGGTGTGAATGTTTCGCATGCTTCAACTTGTTCTTTGGAGTTTTCTTCCCGGCATGCGATAATCACATCTGGTGCCAGGTCATGAACTTGATCGACGTGAAATGACTTTGTTCCGCCTATGATTTTGGAGGAGTTCTCAAATCCAGGTGCTCGAACACAGAATTTAGTGCGTCCAACCAGTTGGTCTCCACAACCTAAATCCACGAGGTACTCCGTCCAGCTGGGAACCAAGCTCACAATTCGCATCTTGCAATGTACGGCAGAGGCATTCAGTTCTAAATTTGTGGCATGTGCGGATGGAATCGTTGGATGGTGATTTTCGGATTTGCAGTATTTCAATGCTACGGGTCCATTGCGTGTGCGCAGGATCGTCCCACTGTTGGAGTGGTGCTATCGGGAGGCGGTGCGCGCGGTGCAGCGCATGTTGGATTTTTACAGGCACTGGAAGAGGCGGGCATCCAAGTCGATTGCATAGTGGGGTCAAGCACAGGAGCGTTAGTTGGTGGTTATTATGCGGCAGGGTGGACACCTGAAGAAATGATGCGGGTGATGGAATCAAGGGAATTCACAAATCGCCTGAAGGGAATTCACGAACATTCTTTTTTGTTCAAGAACGACTTGGTTTCCCCTGCACTCTTCGATGTTCGATTCTCTGGAAATGATCGACAACTTAGGTCGAATCTTATTTCGAGCCTTCCGTTGGATTGGTCATTGATGGAGGAATTGGGACCTGCAGAGGCTTTTTGCGAAGAAGACTTCGATAAGCTACTCATCCCATTTCGATGCGTCGGAAGCGATGTGCTGGCCAAAAGGGATACGGTGTTTCGTTCTGGAAGTTTGGTCCGAAGTGTGCGTGCTTCGATATCGTTTCCATTTTATCTGCCTCCTATATGGATGGATGGTCGACCAATTTATGATGGGGGTCTTTACAACAACGTCCCGTTGGATGTGATGAGGCAAGAATTCAATCCAGATATCATTCTGGTATCGGCCATTCAATCTGCTGCAGTTGAGTTTGAATCAGATGACCTGATTAGTCAGCTAGAGGCTTTGATTGTGCGGGACCAATTGCAGTTGAGTGAAGCCAGTAATGTTTGGTTAATCGAGCCAGATTTGTCCTTGGGAACCTTCGATTTTGAAAGCATGAATCGGGCCATTGAAGTTGGGCGTGAATTCACTATTAAATATTTGAAAACAAATGATTTAGGTGTTTTTAGATCAACTGAATTATTGAACAAATGGAAACTGGAGAGATCGCATTTTCGTGCAGCGTTGCCGATCTTTTCGATTGACACGTGTTTTGTAAGAGGATTGGAGCCTTTTCAGCAGTTGTACGCGGAACGTTTCCTCGATAAAGGGTCGTCCAATGGATCTGCACAAGCCTTGAAGCAGAGCCTTTTTTTATTGGATTCCGATGAACACATTGGACGCATTGACCCCCGAGCTCATTGGGATTCCGGGGCCGAGAAATTCAGGGTAGAATTGAATGTCCAAACGGAACGTGAATTATTCCTTGAGGTGGGGGGAAGCGTGCCATCAAACACGACCGGATTTGGATATGCAGGTATAGCCTACAATCGATTTTCACGGATTCCGATCCAAGTGAAAGGAGCTCTTGCGATGGGATCGTTCCACAACTCCGGCCATTTGGGAATGCGGCTGGATTTTCACAAAAGGCTGCCCTTTGCGGTCGATATTTTTTCCACGACCAATCAATTCAATTACACCCGTTCAATTTCTACTTTTTTCGACGACATTCAACCGTTATTTCTCATTGCTGAGGAACATGAAAGAGGGGGGGTGCTGTCCACTCCCATTGGTGCAGCAAGTATCTTAAAAGGGTCTTTTACCAGTTTGCGAACCAAGGATCAATCGTACAGTGATTGGCTCTTTAATCCAAGTGATACCGCTGATGTCGAGGAGTTTAGAGGATGGGTGAGTGAGTTGCAATGGATGCATGATAAACGCGACGATGTTCAATTCCCTGCTTCAGGGGGTTTTGCCCAATTGCGCATTCAGCGTTTTGAGGGGCAAACAGAAGCTGTTGTTCGCAATGACGACAACATGGGCTCGCCTGACTCATTGCAGAGAGTTCATCAGTTTTTTCGTTTGCGTGCGCTTGGTGAGGTTCGGCAGTCCGCTTGGAATAGGCGCATTGTTTTCGGCTTGCGTGGTGAATTGTGTTTGTCGGATGAGCGGCTTCGGTCCACGTACCGTGCATCACTTGCACAAGCTGTTGGATTCCAGCCCATGTTGGGTTCCAAAGCTCTTTTTTTAGAGTCCTTCAGGGCATATAATTTCATTGCATTGGGCACTTCGCTTGATGTGCATTTAACCCCCAACCTCATCCTCAAGGGAGAGGTGCATGGTTTTCAGTCGTTTAAGGGCATTTATCAAGCGGAAAAGGGACCCGGGTTGAGGAGTGACACACCTACGCGGTGGATGTCAGGCGTGCATCTCATTTCGAATTTACCCATTGGCCCGATCTCACTCGGATTGGAGTATTACGAAAAGGAGAGAACTCCATGGGTTTTTGAAGCTCATTGGGGCTACCGATTGTTCAGAGAGTCAGCGAGGAGGTAAGCCCTTCTTGATTATTTTTGCTCCATGAAGAAGGTGAAGTTCGGAGTGATAGGCGCAGGACATATCGGCAAGCGGCATATGGAAATGATTCGACGGAATCCGTCCTTTGAACTCGTTGCTTTTGCAGACATCAAAAGTCCTGAGGAGTGTTCAGTCGACACAAACTTGCCATATTTTTCTGATTACCGCGATTTACTAAAGACGCATTCGGACTTGGACGTAGTCTGCATTTGCACACCAAACGGTTTGCACTCAGCTCAGGCCATTGATGCCCTTAACGCTGATTGCCACGTGGTCATTGAAAAGCCAATGGCGCTCACTCGATCAGAAGGAGAAGAGGTCCTCCATTCGGCTTTGTCCAGGGGAAAGCAGGTGTTTTGTGTCATGCAAAACCGGTATTCTCCTCCATCCATTTGGTTGAAAGATGTGATTCAGAATGGTACGATTGGAGCGATCCATATGGTCCAAGTGCAGTGTTACTGGAACCGTGATGACCGCTACTACAGCAAAAACCCATGGAAAGGAACCCATGATTTGGACGGGGGAACGTTGTTCACTCAGTTTTCCCATTTCATTGATTTGATGTATTGGATTTTTGGTGATATCCATAAAATCCAAAGTCGCTTTGCAGATTTCACGCATCAGCACAATACAGACTTTGAAGATTCAGGTTTAATTTCATTTGAATTTGTGAATCATAATGCGCTTGGGTTGTTCAATTTTTCTACAGCTGTAGCGAATCAAAACTTCGAATCTTCGATCACGGTGATAGGTGAGCATGGGACCATTAAAGTGGGAGGTCAATACATGAACGAGGTGGAAAAGTGCGAGATTAAAGGGTACGATATGCCCGAATTGCCACCATCCAACCCAGCGAACGATTATGGCCACTACAAGGGCTCTGCTGCCAATCACGGTTACATTTTCGAAAACATCGAAGCTACGTTGAATGGTCGAGAGGAAATTACGACCAACGCCTTAGAAGGCTTGAAGGTGGTGGATATCATTGAGCGGATGTATGCAGCTGGAAAACGTCCAGAAAAGCATGCAGCTGAGTGATGCGGATTGCCAATGTGGTACTGAATGATTTCACGCGTGATAACCGCGTACTGAAAGTCGCTGCTCTTCTGCAGAAAAATGGAGCGGATGTGACTGTTGTCGCGCTCCATCGCCCAAACCTTCCAAGTTTTGAACGCCATGAAACGCATGGTTTTGCTATTCAACGGGTCTCCATTCTTTCACCGAAACATCGCCTTTTTTCGCTGGTAAAGTGGCTCGAGTTGGTCGTCAAGATCACATGGCGTCATCGCGCTGCCGATCTGTGGCATTGCAATGATGCCGAAGCCTTTGCCATTGGCTTAATCGCCAAATTGACACGTCCACAACTCAAATTGGTCTACGACTGCCATGAATTTGAATCAGAGCGTAATGGGAAGTCAGCCTGGTTGAGTCGAAGTGTGCGATGGATGGAAGAGCGCTTTATTTGCAGAGCTGAGGAGGTGATCGTGGTCAGTCCCTCTATTCAGGCAGCCTATCGCGATCGCTACGATTCCAGAGGAATGAAACGAATTTCACTGATTCGCAACGTGCCTGATGCGCGGACCTCCCTCACGAATTCACAGCCACTCCGGAACGGATTGGGGTTGGTGCATGGGGAGTTCATTGCGCTGTATCAGGGAGCATTGACATTCAATCGCGGAGTGGAAACACTCGTCGCCATGGCCCCCATGCTCGAAGGAACTTCGATTCATTTGGTCTTCATGGGTTACGGTCCATTGGAACCCTTGGTGAAGGATGCGGTTTCCAACCATGCACATGTTCATTTTCAAGCTGCAGTGCCTTACACAGAAGTGTTGGATTACACGAGCGACGCCGACGTGGGGTTGGTTTCCGTTCGACCGGTTTGCTTGAGTTACCTCTATTGCTTACCCAACAAACTATTTGAATCCATTCAAGCGGGAATTCCTGTGTTGGTAAATGACTTGCCTGACTGCGTATCCTTGATTAATAAATACGGAATCGGGGCGAAGGTAGAAGGAGAGGAACCGGGAAATTGGTTCCGTGCTATTAGCCGGGCATCGACGAAAAAGCCCGCTTGGAAAAAGCAGGCTCATTCGAATATTCTCCACGCCCAGACCGACTTAAATTGGGGGAAGGAGTCACAGATTTTAGTGGAACTTTACAACCGGGTTGGACTAGCCGCCAATTGATCGCAGCACCGCTTGAACTTCTCGGTCTGTGCCGAAAATACCTTCCGTTGCCTGGATCCACTTCCTCGCATCGGTTCGATTCCCCTCACCAGCGAGCATTTCTGCTGTATAGATGACGCCGTACTTCAATAAATCGGTCTGGACCTCATGCAGGCCTTTACCACCGTATTCCACGAGCAATTTTTCTGCGGTTGCCCATGCTTCTGAAGCATCCCGAACAGCCTTACTCTTCCACATTACCGTACCATACATCAGCCAAGCACCGGGGTCTTCTCCGTCCAAAGTCCAGAGGTACTTGTAGTAGGACTTGGCCTTCGTGAATTTCTCTTCATCTACATAAATCTCACCTTGATTCATTGTAGCGCGCCGCAAATCATTGAAATAGTCCGTGTAATCATCGTAGTATTCGCGCTCTTTGTCCTTCTTCACAAACTTCGAAGCGTACTTCAGAGCATCTTTCAGAGCTTTGCTGTATTTCTCCATCAACTCTGGATCACTGGATTCGGAAATCTTGAAGAATGCCATAGACATGAAAACATAAGGGACGGGCTCTTTTTTGGTCTCGTCGTCTTCGGTGTACCGAATGGCTTTGTACAATACCTTTTCGTACTTTCCATCGACCATCCACATCAGAAGCTCATCAAAGTCCTCTTGAGGAATCAGCGGGGCTTCATCCTCGTCACCGTAACGTTGACCAAGAGAGGCAAAAGGTTGGAGTGCAATGAAACCAACTAGAAGTGTAAATTGTAATGCTTTCATATCAATGGGATTACCAAATAACATGCCGAAGATAATGTGCATCCGCCGCAAGACAAGTAAGCAATGAAAGATTCTGTTGCGTTGTGGTTTGCCCGGAAGTCATGGATTCCGCATTCATTTCAGGTGGAAGCATGGAATGCATTTGAGCGAGGTGACGAGGCTTTGATTCAAGCTCCAACCGGATCAGGCAAGACGTACGCTGGATTAGGAGGAGTGGTGAGGTCAGCCCTCAAGGCGAATGCTGAGGGGAAGACGGAGCAGGGGTTGCAGGTTATTTGGATCGCTCCAATTCGTGCGCTGACCAAAGAAATTCAGATGAGTGCAGAACGCCTGGTGGAAGGAACGGGACTGAATTGGAGCGTCGGCGTTCGAACAGGTGATACATCGAATAAGGAAAAAGCAGCGCAGCGCAAGAAATGGCCTCAAATTTTAATTACTACACCAGAATCACTGCATGTCCTCTTGGCCATGAAAGGCTCTGTGCAGCGCTTCGCGGGGTTGAAGTTGATGGTAGTAGACGAGTGGCATGAGTTGATGGGGACGAAACGCGGAACACAAGTTGAATTGGCTTCGGCTTACTTTCGAACATGTGCTCAAGACTACCGCATTTGGGGCATTTCTGCCACCATTGGGAATTTAGTTGAAGCGATGGAGGTTTTGATTGGACCTCATCGATCGGGTACATTGATTCAAAGTCAGGAAGTGAAACACACCGAAGTCCATTCGCTGATGCCGAAGCGATTTGAGCGCTTGCCATGGGCAGGCCACATCGGGGTCAAATTGGCTCAAGATGTGGTGGATGTGATTCAATCTCATTCGAGTACGTTGATTTTCACCAATACGCGATCTCAATCTGAAATATGGTACCAAAAGTTACTGGAAATCGCACCGGAATTATCAGGTGTTTTGGCATTGCACCATGGTTCCATAGCGAAGGAATTGCGGAATTGGGTGGAAGAGGCTCTGCACCATGGTCAGCTCAAGGCTGTCGTTTGCACGAGTTCGTTGGACCTTGGTGTTGATTTTCGACCAGTAGAGGCGATCGTTCAGGTCGGCGGTCCCAAAGGAGTAGCTCGGTTCATGCAGCGCGCTGGTCGATCAGGACATCAGCCCGGTGCGACGAGTCGAATTTACTTCCTGCCAACACACGGACTGGAATTGATTGAGTCCAGTGCTTTGAGGGATGCCATGCAGCACAATCGAATTGAGCCCAGGGAGCCCATTGTTCTGTCTTTCGATGTCTTGATTCAATTCTTGTGCACATTGGCTGTTGGCGATGGATTTACGGCGGATACGGTCTGGAATGCACTCAAAGGAACCCATGCTTTTGAGGAAATGGATGAGGCAGAATGGCGATGGTGCTTGCGTTTTATACGAGATGGAGGGCCGGCGCTGGAGGCATATGGCGATTACCGGCGCGTTGACTTGGATGCGGATGAAGGCAAATATGTTTTGCGCGACCGTCGACTCGCTCGCAGGCACCGAATGAGCATTGGCACCATCGTCTCGGACCAAATGATCAAGGTAAAGTGGGCAAGGGGAGGGTTTCTCGGTCACGTGGAAGAATACTTCGTCGCTAGCATGGAGCCGGGTGATACTTTTTGGTTTGCAGGCATAAGCTTGGAGTTTGTTCGATTAAAAGAGGGTGCTGTCCACGTGCGCAAAAGCAAAAAACCTCGGGGTCGAATACCGGTTTACCTCGGCGGTCAGTTGTCGCTCTCTTCCGAGTTGGGCCATGCAATTCGTGATGAATTGGATGCCTACAGTAAAGGTCACATTCGATCTCCTGAGATGAGCCGCGTTAGCCCCCTGCTTGATTTGCAAAATGAAATGAGTCGGATTCCAAGGAAAAACGAAATTTTAATTGAGCAATTCGAGACGGAGGATGGTCATCACCTTTGTGTGTTTCCATTTGAAGGGCGAGCGGTTCACGAAGCCATCGGGATGCTCTTTGCCCATCGCTGGTGCGCGAGCCGCCCACTTTCGATCTCCATTGCTTCCAACGATTATGGATTTGAGCTGCTTTCTGATGTTCCCCTTCAGTCCAGTGAAGTTGAGTCTCTGAATTTACTGGATACCAAGGGACTCATGGATGATTTGCAATCAGGTGTAAACGCTGCAGAATTAGCAAAACGCAGGTTCAGGGACATCGCGGTGATTTCAGGTTTGGCCTTCCAAGGATTTCCCGGGAAGCGGCAAGGAGTGAAGCATTTGCAATCTCATTCAGGACTTCTGTTTGACGTATTCAAAGACTTTGATGCGGAGAATCTGTTGTTGCGGCAAGCATATGATGAACTTCTGGATCAACAAATGGAGTGGAAGCGGTTACGCAAAGTGCTTGAGCGCATGGAGTCCAAGTCAAGAATTGTAACATTTCCTCCTCACCCCACGCCGTTTTCTTTCCCTCTTGTAGTGGATAGACTTCGCGAAAGAATGAGCTCCGAGCAACTCGAGGACAGAATTCAAAAGATGCTGGTTCATTCTACGCATTGAATGCTGTAAATTCGCATACATGCAAGAATTGATTCGCCGATTGGGTTTGGTGCCTCTCATGTTGGTGCCCATTATGGTTTGGGGCCAAGCGACGGTAAAGGGATTTCTCAGGAGCAAAGATTCGGGTGAGCCTGTGATGTTTGCAAGTGTGTCATTGGAGGGCACGAGCTATGGAGTGATGTCTGATATCGAGGGGTTCTTCAGTTTAAGTCGGGTTCCTTCAGGAGTGTACACGCTGGTGATCTCAAGTATGGAGTTTGAGGGGGTGAGTGAACGGGTGGAGTTAATCGACGGTAAAATTCTGACGCGCAATTATTTATTGGCTCAGAATGTGATTCAATTGGGCAGTGCGGAGGTCAATGCGGACCGCGAAGAGCAAACCACCAAAGTCAACATGTCCGTAGAAACGATTCGGCCAAGTGACTTAAAGAAAATCCCGAGTTTTGGTGGGCAGCCCGATTTAGTTCAAGCTCTGCAAGTGTTGCCAGGCTTTATCAGTACAGGGGACCAAGGGGGACAGCTTTACATTCGAGGAGGTTCACCGATTCAGAATAAGGTATTGCTCGATGGAATGATCATCTACAATGCGTTTCATAGCATTGGCTTGTTTAGCGTATTTGATTCTGATGTCATTGCGAATGCCGACGTTTATACAGGCGGCTTTGGAGCCAAGTTTGGCGGGCGCATTTCGTCCATCATGGACATCAAAACACGGGATGGAAACAAGCTCAAAACGGAAGGCCGCATCGGTGCAAGTCCATTTGGTGCAAAATTGACCATTGAAGGACCTCTCAAAAAACTGAGTGATTCCGGAGCGGGGATCTCCTATATATTGTCATTGAAGCACAGTTATCTCGAGCAGACGTCCAAGGTGCTATACGATTACATCAACAATGACGGTGAAGGGCTTCCTTTCAACTTTACGGATGCATATGGCAAGATTTCTTTTGGCAGCGGCAATGGCTCGAAATTGAGCTTGTTCGGCTTCAATTTCAGTGACAGAGTGAGCTATCAATCGCTCTCCGAACTGGGTTGGTCTAATTATGGGGCAGGAGGCAACTTTACCATTGTGCCGAGTGGCTCCGCGATTCTTATGAATGGACATTTCGCAGCAAGTGACTACGAGATTCGATTGAGAGAAGATGAGTTGCCAGATCGCTATAGCAGTGTCAATGGATTCAACTTTGGATTGGATTTTAAATATGTGCTCGGAGAGGACGCGGTAGAGTATGGATTGGAGGTTGTTGGCATGCAAACGGTGTTTGAAACCTTCAATTCGATTGGAGTCCAAATCGGACAGGATGAGAATACCACTGAATTTGCAGGCTATGTCGATTACAGGATGAACCGGGGAGATTGGATCATCAATCCGAGCATGAGAATGCAGTATTTCAGTTCACTCGCGCGTTTCCGACCGGAACCGCGAATTGGCATTAAGTTCAAAGCCAATGAACGACTGCGATTAAAGCTTGCGGCTGGATTGTACTCGCAAAATGTGATCAGCTCCAATTCGGATCGGGACGTCGTGAATTTGTTTTACGGTTTTTTATCAGGCCCTCAAAACCTTCAGCGAAACCTCGTGACGTCCAATGGTGGAGTAAAAGAAATCGTGCACTCCCTTCAAACGGCAGAACATGTGATTTCGGGTTTTGAATTTGATTTGACTGAACGCCTGAATCTCAATGTGGAGGGGTATTTTAAGAATTTCAGTCAATTGACCAATGCGAACAGGAATAAATTATTCGAAGACAATGCCGCGAATAAAGAAGTCCCTGAAGTCCTGCGCAAAGATTTTATTGTTGAGACAGGCACGGCGTACGGCGCGGATGTGGTCCTGAAGTATGAAGAACGTGCCAGCTATATTTGGCTGGTTTACGGATATGGAAACGTCGATCGTTGGGATGGTTTCAGGGAGTACGACCCCGTTTTTGATCGACGCCATAATGTCAATTTGGTGGTATCTCAGGGGATTGGAAGGGATCAGGATTGGGAGGTAAGCGCCCGTTGGAATCTCGGTTCGGGGTTGCCTTTTACCCAAACGCAGGGGTTTTATCAACCGCCAAGTGTAATCGATGGAATATCGACAGACTACGTGGTTGCAAACAGCTCAGAACTGGGGATTCAGTTTGGGCCTCTGAATGAGGGCCGGCTCCCAGCTTATCACAGACTGGATCTGAGCGTTCGAAGGGAATTCGAGTTCAGCAACGGTCAGCAGGTTGATTTCTCAGCGGGTGCCACAAACGTTTACAGCCGTGAAAACGTGTTTTATGTGAACCGTATTACGGGAGACCGGGTCAACCAATTACCATTCTTGCCGTCAATCAGTTTGGATTGGAGATTTTAAGGTCAAGATTGATTTCAATCACTTTTTGTTTACCGGCTATTCAACAATGCCTGAGCATTGGTCACGGCTGCCTCACTAACTTCTGATCCACTGAGCATTGCGGCGATCTCTTGGACACGTTCTTTCGAAGAAAGCAACTTTACCTCAGTTGAAGTGGTGTTGCCATCAGAGGTCTTCGATACCCGGATGTGATGCGTTGCCAATGCTGCGACCTGAGGTAAATGTGTCACGGCAATGACTTGCTGCTGATTCGCCATGGTTGCCATCAATTTAGCCATCTCTTCAGCTACTCTGCCGCTTACACCTGTGTCAATCTCGTCGAGAACAATGGTCGGAATGGGTTCGGTTGCTTTTCCGGTTGCCTTGATGGCGAGCATTAAACGGCTTTTTTCGCCACCTGAAGCGACTTTTTGAATAGGAAGGGGACGTTGACCTGGGTTAGCGGAAAACAGCACTTGGAGCTCTTCAATTCCCCATGCGTCAGGTTCTGAAGCCAATTGCCATTCAAAATCAAGCTGAGCTTGGGGTATACTGAGGAGTTGAAGCGCCCCCTCGATTTCTATACTCAGCGTTTTGGCGGCATCAACTCGTCTTTCCATGAGTACATGGCCCAATTGCATGGTTTGCTTGCGGCATGATTCAAGGTGTTTTTGGGCTTCGCTGTGAGCCTCATCAATGTTGCTGGCCGCTTCAATCGATTCTTGAAGACTCGTTTCCAATGCAATCAAAGATTTAGCATCAGGAGCGTTGTGCTTGTGTAAAACCCGTTGGAGTTGGTTGTACCACGTTTCGAGCTGCATCAACCGTTGTGGGTTGGACTCAATTGAATGGCTTTGGGACTCTATTTCGTCGGCTATGTCTTGTAATTCGATGGTGACGGAATGCAAACGTGCCTGCAGGGGTTCATAAAGGCGGGTCATCGAAGCCACTTTGCTCAGCGACTTCAACGACCATTGCAATCGTTCCAATGGGTTTGAATCGGAGGAGCTATCTGCAAGAGCCGACCATGCTTCATCGAGCGCGGCGCGAATGTCCGAGCTATTTTCCAACACCTCTTTTTCATTCAAGAGTGCATCCCAATCCTTTGCGTGCAATTCAAGTGATTCAATTTCTCGCAATTGGTAACGAATGTAATCAAGGTCTGTCTGTGGTTTGGAACGTTCGAGCTCGAGGCTGGCAAGGGTCATCTTCGCTGATGTAAACGCTTCAAATGATTGTTGGTAAGCCGCAAAGTGCTCAGTGTTCTGCGCATGGGTGTCGATCCATGCCAATTGGTATTCACGTTGCAATAGCAATCGGGTACCGTCTTGTCCATGGAGATCCACCAGTAGCCCGCCTAACTCTTGCAAATCGTTGGCCTTGACAGGTGTGTCGTTGATGAACGCTCTGCTTCTCCCTTGAGATGTTACTTCCCGTCGAACAATCAATTCATCCCAAGCATCTAATTCATTGGAAACAAGCCAGTTTTGAGCGGCTACCGGGGGTGAAAATATTCCCTCAACGGTGCAGCGGTCGACTGAATTTCGTACCACACTACTCTCACTACGTTGCCCGAGTAGCAGTCCCAATGCTCCGAGAACAATGGACTTACCAGATCCGGTTTCACCGGTCATCGCTGTCATACCTCGCTCTAAATCCAAATCCAAAGATTCGATTAAGGCGTAATTCCGGATTTTCAGCTTTTTGAGCATGATGAGGTTCGAAGTTCAGCCGAGAATGCTATCGTATTTGGAGATGTTACCGGGATCCATTTGCTTGAGCACTGGAAGCAAGCGCGTCTTTTCAGCATTTGGTGCTGGGCCAAAAACCTTCAAAATTTCATCTGATTTCGCCAAAAAGAAGAGTTGAAGATTGTAGGAGGAAGGTCGTATTCGGTGGGTTTGTCGCATTTCAATAAGCGCATCAGCCATGGCTAGGCGTCCACGTTCTACGTCATCAAATAATTGGTCCAAACCCATTCGATGATAATAGTAAAGACAATTTCGCACAGGACGGAAAGTTTGTGAAAGCATGTTCTCAACCAACCAGTATCGGTTTTGCTGACCCTGACTCGCCTTCCATCCTGCTGGTCCAGAATTTTGAGCGTTGGCCACAATGGTTTGGGCTTGGATGTAATGAGGCGTTCCGGCTTCGAGTGCCATGCTGTCATAATCCATTCCAATGATCATGTAAGCGTAGTATGCAAGCAAAGAGGAGAGGTTGTCTCGGTACTGGCCCGGCATGAATTGAATGTTACTGCTTCCATCCCAAGAGATTTCAAAGTTGCCGTCGTTGACTAAGAGCAAAGCAGTATTGTAATCACTGTTGTACACGGGCCGTGAACTTTGGACTTGCATGTTGCCCCGAAAGCTGGTGGGGCTTGGAGCTTCTGAAATCGTGATTTGCAAGGTGCACTCAATGCGCTCATCGAAAGTGAATTCGTCGTTCGTCCAACGTCGACCGTTCATGAATTCTTGGATGTTATCTTCCAAAGATTCAAAGATGGAAGTCTCAATGTTTGAGATTTGTGGTGCGATAACTTGGACCCTGCAATTTAGTTCTTGGGCCTCGTTCGTGTTCGCGAATAGCAGGATTGTCAGCCCCACCAGGGCGCCAGAACGAATCGCGTGAAGTGAAATCATGATTGCAAAGTATTCAATACCGTCTCAACAATGTCTTTGGCAACTTCTGCCTTTGACTTTAGCTCAAAATTATGGGTTTTGCCGCTTTTTTCGAGGATGGTGATCTTATTCGTATCCGTACCAAAACCCGCTCCCGCATCAGCTGTTGTATTCAGGATGATCAAGTCGGCTTTTTTGCGCTCGAGCTTGCTCTGTGCGCTTCGCAATCCATCATCCGTTTCCAACGCAAATCCTACGATGAACTGGGTGGGTGTTTTCTGCGCTCCCATTGCAGCTAATATGTCAGGAGTTGCTTCCAATGAAATGGCTCCGGGTAATTGATCTTTGTGAAGTTTGTGATCTGCAGCATCCACAGGCCGAGCATCCGCCACAGCTGCCGCAGCGACGGCAATATCGATTTTTTCAAATCGTGCCATGGTTTCATTGAACATTTCCTGCGCGGTTTGAACTTCCACGATTTCATGAACGTTCGCAGGTGCTGTTAATTGCGTTGGTCCGGTAATCAGGTGGACCGCAGCTCCGGCTGTTGCGAATGCTTCAGCTAACGCGTAGCCCATTTTTCCAGAACTTCTATTCCCGATGAACCGAACGGCATCGATCGGTTCGTGTGTGGGGCCTGCTGTAACAAGCACGTGATGACCATGCAATGGCGCACGTTCTGCAAACCACGATTCTAACCAATCCGCTATTGCCTCAGGCTCTGCCATGCGGCCTTTTCCATCCAATCCTGAAGCGAGAGGTCCCGATTCGGGTTCGATCACCGACACTTCCCTTGATTTCAGCATGGCTAAATTTTCTTGCGTGGCTGGATGTTGGTACATATCCAAATCCATGGCAGGGGCCACGACCACAGGACAACGGCTGCTCAAATGAACTGCAAGAAGGAAATTATCTCCAGCACCTGCGATCATGCTGCTCAGCGTTTGAGCTGTCGCCGGAGCAATGAGAAAAACATCTGCCCAGAGCCCCAAATCTACGTGGTTGGTCCAGAGACCCTGGTCTTTATTTTCCGTAAAATCGCTGTAGACCCGATGCCCTGTTAGCGTGGCCAAGGTCAGAGGGGTTATAAATTCAGTTGCTGCACGCGTCATGACAACCCGAACATGTGCTCCGCGTCTTTGCAGTTCACGTGCGAGCAGGGCTGATTTGTAAGCAGCTATGCTCCCCGTGATTCCTAATAAAATTCGTCGGTTGTGCAACATGGCGGTTGTGCTTCCGCCTGTTTGGTCAGGCCTGTTCTGGGGCGGTTTCAAGACCCTCAGCTCCCTCTTCGTCCGATGTCGCGTCGTTGATTCCGATTAGATCCTGTCCGAGTTCAGCCACAGCGATGCTGTGTGGCTTTGGAAGTCGTTCGTAGAATTTCGAAATCTCGATTTGCTCTCGGTTCTCAAAGACTTCTTCTAAAGAATCAGTCGGTGTGATGAACTCTTCCAACTTGGCGTTCAACTCCTGCTTCATCTCCAATGCCAATTGGTTGCTTCGGCTGCTGAGAATCACAATGGTCTCGAACAAGTTGCCTGTTCCCTGCGACTCCAGCGCATGGTTGTCACGGGTTTCCGTGCTCTTGTCAGCCTTAATGGATTTGAAATTCATGGTCATTCAATGGTTTGATTTGCCGTGAGGTCGTCAATGGCATGGATGCTTTCTGCATGTACGGCTTGTGCAAGATTCATGTACTGACTTTCCGGGAAACGGGCCACGAAGGTAAGAAAAGCTTCAATGGTATCGTTATAACGTTCCAATTTCCTTCGCTCCGTGCTCAATTTGGCGTATTTAAAGTAACTGTCGACGATGAGCCACTGCATTTCCTCTCGGAATGGGGTGTCAGGATATTCCTTCATTGCAGACTCAAATGCGATTGTGGCGCTTTTGAATTGTCCGGTGTGATAATACAACTGAGCGGACTCAAATGATTTGATCTCCAGTTTATGGCGGAGACTATTGACCATATCTTGGCAAGAGTCCCTGAATGCGCTCGCTGGATATCGGTCCATGAAGAGTTGAAATTCTTCAATGGCCTGCTCCGTTTCCATTTGATCTAACGAGGGCTTGGGGCTGAGCCGGTAACTGCACATCGCACTTTCAAATTGTGCTTGCTCTGCCCTTGGGTCGTTCGGGAAAGTCTTGGCAAACATCTTGAAGTAGTAACGAGCCAGATAGTTATCGCCCACGCACCGGTGTGCTTGAGCAAAGTGATATTGTGCATCGATCGATTGCTCAGTGCCTCGACTTAAACTAACCACTTCTTCTAAGATTGGCAAAGCACCATAGCATTTGTTGGAATCCAAGAACCCAAGAGCGCGTTCGTACTTGTAGTCCAAATCTGTGCTCTTCATGATTTTGTTGTATTCGCTGCATCCTGAATTGGAGATGCCCGACAAAATGAGCAGCGAGAATCCTGCTAAATACAACGCACCAAATGCTGATTTTGAATGGGTGTGAATCATGGTTCCGCGAAGGTAACTGACCTCGTTCGGATTTTTTTGCTAAGTGAAGCAATTTTGGAAAACTTAGGTGTTTCTTGGAATTCCACATGTGCATTGTGCAAACATTCTCGCTTTGTCGCTGGAAAAATGTGCCATAACTGAAAAAGGCATAGTAAGTTTGTGCCTTTAAAACCGATTTACTTTGGACATATTCGATCGCATTCGCAACGACCGCGGCCCATTGGGTCAGCACGCACGAGAGAGTCATGGATATTTCACTTTCCCCAAGCTGGAGGGAGAAATTTCGAACCGCATGACGTTCCGAGGCAAGGACGTATTGGTTTGGTCTGTGAACAATTACTTGGGGCTTGCAAACCACCCTGAAATTCGAAAGGCAGACGCTCAGGCCGCTGCAGACTGGGGCATGGGCTATCCCATGGGAGCGCGGATGATGTCAGGGCAAACGGCTCAGCATGAATTGCTTGAATCGCAATTGGCTGACTTCATGCAAAAGGAAGATGCATTTCTCCTGAATTACGGTTACCAAGGTTGTCAATCTGCTATTGAAGCATTGGTGAGTCGTCACGACGTTATTGTGTATGATTCGGAGTCTCATGCTTGCATGGTCGATGGTGTTCGGCTGCACCAGGGCAAGCGATTCGTGTATCAACACAATAACATGGAGTCGTTTGTGAAGCAACTGGATCGAGCAAAAGCGTTGTGTGATCAGTCAGGAGGAGGAATTTTGGTCGTCACAGAGGGGGTTTTCGGAATGGCAGGTGACCAAGGCGCCCTCAAAGACATCTGTGCGTACAAGGAGAAATACGGCTTCCGACTGTTCGTTGATGATGCCCACGGATTCGGGACGATTGGTGAGTCAGGACGGGGAGCGGGAGATGCACAAGGAGTTCAAGATCAAATTGATGTGTACTTCGGAACGTTTGCAAAGTCCATGGCGACCATTGGTGCTTTTGTTGCCGGAGATGAAGATGTGATTGACTACCTCAGGTACAACATGCGTTCTCAGACCTTTGCCAAATCCCTTCCTATGCCGATTGTGATGGGTGCGCAAAAACGACTGGAGATGCTTCGAACGCAGCCCGAGCACAAAACCAATCTTTGGGAGATTGCAAATGCCTTGCAATCTGGATTGCGGGAAGCAGGTTTCAACTTAGGTTTGACGAACTCCTGTGTGACACCAGTATTTCTTTCAGGTGGCCTTGGTGAAGCGACGAACTTGACATTGGACTTACGAGAGAATTACGGGATCTTTTGCTCGATTGTTGTGTATCCGGTAGTGCCCAAAGACACCATCATGCTGCGATTGATTCCAACCGCAGTGCACACCTTAGAGGACGTGAAGTATACCATTGAAACATTTTCAACGGTCAAAGACAAGCTGTTCGCTGGAGCCTACAAAAGCGAGAAAATTGCATCTTGGGCTTGATCTTCAAATCGGGCTTTCTGCATGAGGGTCTTCATTGAGCTTTCTTACGATGGAACACCTTTTCACGGATGGCAAAGGCAACCGAACGCATTAACTGTCCAGGAGGTTATTGAAGCTCAACTCGCGTTATTCACGGGCGTGCAGGTTCCCATCATGGGATGTGGAAGGACAGATGCGGGTGTGCATGCCTCGTATTTTGTCGCGCATGCGGACTGGCCAGAACATTCTCCCAAATCCAAGCAATACCGAGATTGGTCGGAGGCTGCTTGGAAACTCAATGGGATGTTGCCTAAATCCATCGCCATTCACCGCATAACAGAAGTGTCAAACACTGCACATGCTCGATTTGATGCGCTGGAGAGGGGATACGTTTACAGAATGCACACTTACAAAGATCCGTTTCTTGAAGGCCGGTCAGTACGCGTGATGCGAGAGACTGATTTTACGGCGATGCAGAAAGCAGCTCAACTCCTGATTCGAAAAGATGATTTTGCAGCGTTTTGTAAAGCAGGTTCCGATCAGAAGTCGACCATTTGCGATGTCCGTTATGCGGAACTTCGAGAGGACGTGAAGGAGGAGCAATGGACATTTGAAATTCGGGCGGATCGATTTTTACGCAACATGGTCCGGGCGATTATGGGTACATTGTTTGACGTTGGTCAAGGACGCATGAACCCCGAGGACATCCTGAGGGTTATACAGCGAAGAGATCGTTCTGAGGCAGGTGCCTCAGCGCCTGGTTCAGGTCTGTATTTGAATCAAGTTACCTATGCTGACTTTAAAGCATTGCCAACAAAGGGATTTATGAAAGCTGCAGGAGATGCCAACTGAGTCAAAAAAGGATGTAACCGGTAGGATTTTTGATGGCGCGACCTTGCGCAAAATTTTGGAACAGGTTCGGCCATACCGGGCTCGGTTTATCTTGACCGGTGCATTGGTACTGGTGCTGTCTAGTTTGGTTTGGATTCGACCTGCGTTGATTCGAATTGCTGTGGATGATGCGATTCCTCAAAGTGATGCTGATTTGCTTCTAAAGGTTTTCCTGGGGGTCATCTCCATGCTCATCATCGAGGCTCTCTTACAATTTCGCGTCACGTATTTGGCGAATTGGGTGGCTCAATCGGTGAGTTTGGATCTCCGATCTAAATTATTTCGTCACATTGCTCGTTTCCGATTGCGCTATTTTGATCAAACTCCTGTAGGAACCCTCGTAACCCGACACGTCAGTGATGTGGATGGCATAGCCGATGTTTTTTCGAATGGGATTCTCAACGCCATAGGTGATTTATTGGCCTTGCTGGTCGTCATAGGAACCATGTTGTGGGTCGACTGGCAGCTCACCTTAATTGTTCTCATTCCCATTCCGCTTTTACTTCTCGCTACCCGGATTTTTCAAAAGGTCATCAAAAAAGCGTTTGTGGACGTCCGCAACCAAGTTTCTAGGATGAATGAGTTTGTTCAAGAACATGTAACAGGCATGCACATTGTTCAGGTATTTGGACGTGAGCGAAACGAGGCTCGCGAATTTGAGAAAATCAATGCGACGCACAGAGACGCCAATATTCGGTCAGTGTGGGCTTTCAGCGTGTTTTTTCCACTGGTTGAATTATTTTCTGCCACGAGCATTGGTCTATTGCTTTGGTGGGGAATGCAGGACGTCCTTGTTGAGCGGATGACATTGGGTATTTTGCTCCAATTCATTCTGTATGTTTTTATGTTGTACCGCCCAATCCGTCAGCTGGCTGATCGGTTCAATGTATTGCAGATGGGCATTGTCAATTCAGACCGTGTTTTCAAACTCTTGGCCAAAGACGATCGAATTCAGGATTCGGCGACCACTCCATTTGAGCATTGTCAAGGTGAAATTGAATTTGACGGAGTCTGGTTTGCTTATCAGGGTGAGGAGTGGGTCTTGAGGGACGTGTCCTTTCACATCAGACCTGGAGAAACCATTGCTTTTGTAGGCCCAACAGGAGCTGGGAAATCGACCATCATTAATCTTTTGAGTCGGTTTTATGAGAATCAACGAGGTACCATTCGGATTGACGGAAGGGACATCTCTTCGATTCCTCTTGAAAGTTTGAGAAAACACATTGGGATCGTTTTACAGGATGTGTTTTTGTTCTCTGACAGCTTGCGCAATAATGTTACGCTATATGACAAGGATGTTGTGGAGTCCACTTTGGAGGCGGCAGCCACTGCGGTTGGTGCGGATGAGTTTATTCGACAGCTGCCAGAAGGTTGGAATCAGAATGTGCGAGAGCGGGGCGCGATGTTATCCGTCGGCCAACGTCAATTGATCGCCTTCATGCGAGCATACGTGGTTTCACCAACCATCCTTGTTTTGGATGAGGCGACCTCGAGTATAGACTCAGAGAGCGAGTTGCTGATTCAGCGGGCCACTGCACGTATCACAGAAGGTAGGACGTCTTTGTTGGTTGCCCATCGATTGTCCACGATTCGCAACGCGAAACGGATCTTAGTCATGGATGAGGGGCGAATTGTTCAGTCCGGTTCCCACGAATCGCTGGTCGCCGTTGACGGCCTGTACCGCGAATTGAGTCAGTCTCAACATGACGAAATCGAGTGATTGGCCGAATTGCTTCGAGTTGCTCCGTCATTAAGCGCAACGTTTCAAGTTTTCATGCCGAAGTTCGCCCAGTAAACGAAAGCTGTGTATCTCCTTTAAATCTTGTGTGCCCTGTTTAAAACGCCACGGGAGTTTGGAAATGAATAGGGCTTTTCGCACTTTTTTGATGGCTTGAATACGCAGATAAAGGTCCTGCAACAGCTGGGTATGTCGATCATTTAATTCTTCAGCGTGGTATTCTGTGAATTTGATCAACCTTCGTGTTCGCAGGGCGAAGAGCAAGGCAGATTTGGCAGAAAATGTTTGGGGGTTTGGGGCAAATTTGTATGCTTCCCACGCGTTTTTCTGGTTTTTGAGCTCCTTGGCGTAGAGGATTTGGGCCGCTTTGTGAAACGTTGGATCGATCCCCCCATGAATAAGCCACACCCACAAAACATTCGCCGCTGAACGAAGCGAGCTGGTGCGTGAAGCGCTTGGAGTGAGTGAGTCGTTTGTGGTATGTACAAATAGCATGATTCACCTTACGCAAGCACTCCGAGAAGGTTGCAGGGGTGAGGGGAAGAGTGGCTTAAATGCATTTGAAGTGATCGAACGGCTCCAGGCACGATTCACATTGAAAATGAGCTTTACATGCCGTCGATCCAAAGGCACTGATCATTTTTGTGTTCGCACTGCGGCAGCGCGGACAGGAAACTTTTCGCTCCTTGCCGAGTAAGAATGCTTTGTCGGCGCTATTTCCATCAGGCGGTGCAATTCCGTGTCGCTTCATTTTTTCACGTGTGTCGTTATCGATCCAGTCGGTGGTCCAGGCCGGTGAATGTACCAGTTTGACACGAAAATTGGTTTCAAACTCGGATACAGCTTCACTGATGTCATCTTGGATCGCATCTGTTGCAGGACAACCAGAATAGGTCGGTGTGAGCAGGATGACAGCCGTACCGTTTTGATCGATTTCACATCCACGGATCATGCCCAATTCTGTTATGCTTAGAAATGGAAGTTCAGGGTCCTGGACATTCGACAGGCATGCTTGTATGCGGCTTAACCGTTCCTCTACCATTGGGCTCCTGGATAGGTACGGGGCAAAACCTGCATTTCAGCGAGTAAATACGAGAGGTGTTCCGTGTGCAAGCCGGACCGGCCACCTGTTTGTGTACCGCTGTTTTCGGGCATCACCAGAGTAGCTTCAAGAAGTATTTGATTCATTGCTTCTTGCCAGGGCTTTTGCAAATTGGCAAGAAGTGGCATAAGTCCATCAGCGGCTAAGGACTCGGTAACAGCATCGTCAGCAAAGAGCTCTCCTGTGTACGACCAAAGTCTATTCAGGCTCTTTTGAATCCGATGATGACTCTCCGATGTTCCATCTCCCAATCGTATGACCCATTGGGAAGAATGTTCAGCATGATAACGGACCTCTTTGACAGCTTTGGCAGCGATAGCAGAGACTTCTTTGTCGATGGATTGCGCGGACAGCGCTTCATACCGCAAGAGTGCGAATTGGTCAAAGAGACATTGTCGCATGATGGTATCTCCAAAATCTCCATTGGGAAGCTCAACAAGCAAAGCGTTGGTAAATTCACGGTCCGTTCGAAAGTAGGCGAGTGCATCTTCGTCCCGTCCATTTCCTTCCCGTTCACCAGCTAAAGTGAGAAATGCGCGAGCTTGGCCTAACAAGTCTAAAGCAACATTGGATAGCGCAATGTCTTCTTCCAGCGCGGGGCCGTGTCCACACCATTCACCCAGTCTTTGGGCCAGAATGAGTGCATCGTCGCCCAACCGCAACAAACCGGCATGCAGATGATTCTCCATTACATATTTTTCACTTCATCGGGCAACTCATAAAAAGTGGGGTGCCTGTAAACTTTATCATTTGCAGGGTCGAAAAGCATGTCCTTATCCGATGGAGAAGAAGCGGTGATGTCCTCGGCTCGAACGGCCCAAATACTTGTTCCTTCTTGGCGGCGGGTGTAGACATCACGTGCATTGTCCATGGCCATCTGAGCGTCCGCAGCATGCAAACTTCCAACGTGCTTGTGGCTCAGCCCTTGACGGCTTCGAACGAAGATCTCCCAAAGGGGCCAATCTGATTTTTTTGCACTCATGCTGCGTTAGATTGATCCGACGTTCGTTTCGCGCGTTTTGCCGCATATGCCGCCGCGGCGTCGCGTACCCAAGCACCTTCATTATGCGCTTTGACCCGTGTTTCGAGTCGTTCCCTGTTGCACGGACCATCTCCAGCAATGACGCGCTGCAACTCACTCCAATCGATGGGGCCAAAATCATAATGGCCCGTTTGCTCGTTCCAGCTTAAATCAGGGTCGGGCACGGTGAGCCCAAGCAATTCCGCTTGTGGAATGGTCATGTCCACAAAACGTTGACGCAGTTCATCGTTGCTGAATCGTTTGATTTTCCACTTCATGGACTGGTCGCTGTGCTTGGATGCATCGTCACTTGGGCCAAACATCATCAAAGAAGGCCACCACCAACGATTCAAAGAATCTTGGGCCATTTCCTTTTGCTCAGGTGTCCCGTTGCAAAGGTTCATCATGATGGAAAAGCCTTGGCGTTGATGAAAACTTTCCTCTTTGCAAACCCGGACCATGGCTCGGGCATATGGACCGTAGCTGCATTTACACAAGGGGACTTGATTCATAATGGCCGCACCATCCACCAACCAACCTACGGCACCCATGTCCGCCCAGGACAGTGTAGGGTAATTGAATATGCTTGAATATTTCGCTTTGCCTTCATGAAGAGCATCCAACAGTTCCTCGCGATTTACGCCCAAAGTTTCTGCAGCGGAGTATAAGTAAAGTCCGTGTCCGGCTTCATCCTGCACCTTTGCGAGTAAAATGGATTTTCGTTTTAAGCTCGGTGCCCGGGTAATCCAATTGCCCTCGGGCAACATCCCAATGATCTCACTGTGTGCGTGCTGACTGATTTGACGAATCAGCGTTTTGCGATAAGCATCGGGCATCCAATCTTTCGCTTCGATCTTTTGTTCAGAAGCGATGTAGGCGTCGAACCGTTTTGTCAAGTCCATTTCGTGTGACATGTGCGGATATTTATTGCAAAGATAACAACCTCGAGGCCCAATGGTTTTGATCAAATTTTGTCGAGTATTTTTGCGGCATGAATGAATTTTATACGTTGCGTGTTTCAGAGGTTCGGAGAGAAACAGAAGGATGCGTTTCGGTTAGCCTAAGCTTGCCAGAGTCGATGGTACAGGATTTTTCCTACCATGCGGGTCAGTACTTGACCATGGAGGCAGAGATTGGTGGAGAGACGGTAAGACGCAGTTACTCACTTTGCAGTGCTCCCTGCGAAAATGAGCTTCGCGTCGCCATTAAACAAGTAGAAAACGGCGTATTTAGTACGTGGGCGAATCAATCGTTGCAAGCCGGTGATGCGTTGCGTGTCATGACACCCAATGGGAAGTTTGTGTTGAAGACTGATGCGCATCAAACCCGTGAATTTCTTGCCTTCGCTGCTGGTTCAGGCATTACGCCCATTTTAAGCCAGATTAAGCAAGTGTTAAAGGAAGAACCGAATAGCCAGTTCACCTTGTTTTACGTCAATCGAGATACAGCGAGTATCATTTTTCGAGAGTCTTTGCAGGAATTAAAAGACGTATACCTCGATCGGTTCCGACTGTTTCACATTCTTACCCGCGAGCCACAGGATATTGAATTGTTCAATGGCCGGCTCGATGAAGACCGATGCAAAGCCATCCTCGCCAGCGAGTGGGTTGATGTGGACCGGGTAGAATCTGCCTACTTGTGCGGGCCTGAGGAGATGATTTGGGCATGTAAATCAGCATTGGAAGGAGCGGGCATGAATTCTGAAGCGGTCAAATTCGAACTGTTCACTTCCGGAAAGCCCCCGGTCAAGCCAGAAACAACAAAGACCAAGGCAGAGGCCAACGATCAAAGTGGAAAGCGACTCTCCATTGTAATGGACGGTGTGACCACCGTGGTTCAAGTACCGCCGGGCAAGGCGATCATGGATGCGGCTTTGGATGCTGGACTCGACGCACCCTACAGCTGCTTAGGTGGGGTTTGCTGCACGTGCAGGGCCAAACTTGTTCAAGGCACGGCTGAAATGGAGGTCAATTATGCGTTAGAACCCGATGAAACTGAAGCGGGGTTTGTGCTGACATGTCAAGCGAAGTTGACCGGAGAAGGTCCGTTTACGGTTGATTTTGACCAGCAGTAGTGCAAGCAAATCAATTAGCCAGCCCTTTCAGACAGCTCAAGCCAGCGGTTTTCAGCTTCTTCCAAACCGGTGGTTACTTCATTTAATTCATGGCCGATGGACTGCAACTGCTCCGAGTCTTGAATGGAGTACAGTTGTTCTGTGAGCTCCGATTTCCGGGTTTCAAGGGCATCTATTTTACTTTCAAGTTCTTCAAATTCGAATTTCTCCTTGTAGGAAAGACGCTGGGAATAGTCGTTTTTGCTTGCTGTGGAGTTGACGTGATCAGTTGATTCAATCGGTTCAACGGTGGTCCTTGTCCTCTTCTCGGATTCCTTGAGTTGTTCGTTGAGAGCCAAACGATATTGCGTATAATTTCCAGGAAAAAACCGGACTTCAGGGGAATGCCCTAGCACCCAAACATGCTCCACCAATCGGTCCATGAAATAGCGATCATGGCTCACGATAATGAGACATCCTGGAAAATCCATGAGGAATTCTTCGAGAATCTGCAATGTATAAATGTCCAAGTCATTGGTGGGCTCATCCAAAATCAAAAAGTTTGGATTGGCCATGATGACTTGCAGCAAATGCAATCGCTTTCGCTCTCCACCACTCAATGAAGAGATCAGCTGGTGATGCGTCGAACGGGGGAATAAAAAACGCTCGAGTAATGCAGCGGCGGTTATTTTTTGACCTTTTTCCAAAGGCATGAATTCGGCAATATCATACACGGCTTCGATGATGCGCTGGCCATCTGGAAATTCGGCTCCTGATTGATGATAATGCCCAAATACGACCGTTTCTCCGAGAACTGCTTTGCCACGGGAAGGGGAAGTTTTTTGGGTAATGACATCGAGTAAGGTGGATTTGCCCGATCCATTGGCGCCGACGATGCCAATGCGTTCTGCCCGCTTAAAATGGTGGGAGAGTCCTTCAAATAATACGCGGTCACTAAATTGATGTGCGACTTTGTGGAGCTCGACAATCTTTCCGCCCAGCCGGTGTGGATTGAGACGTAAGGTCAAGGGGTCTTCTTCCAACCTTTTTTTTGCCGCACTTTTGATTTCGTAGAATCGTTCAATGCGGGATTTAGACTTTCCCGTCCGTGCAGAAGGGGTGGAGCGCATCCACTCCAATTCACGTTTAAATGCGCCGCGTGCTTTTCCTCGGTTCGCCAAAGCATTTTCCTTGCGTTCTTCGCGCTTTTCGAGGTAGTAACTGTAATTGCCTTTGTATTTGAAAAGGGATTGATCGTCCAATTCCAGAATGGTATCGCATACATTTTCGAGGAAATAACGATCGTGAGTGATCATCAGCAAGGTCATCTTGGATTGGACCAAATGCCGCTCAAGCCATTGGATCATGTCCAAATCCAAGTGGTTTGTTGGCTCGTCAAGAAAGAGAACATCGGGTTCCTCAATGAGCACACGAGCCAAAGCGATGCGCCGTCTTTCTCCGCCGCTCAACGAGGCCATCTTGCGTGTCAAATCATGCAGATTGAGTTTCCCAAGAATTTCCTTGGCGCGGGCCTCAAAGTCCCATCCATTGTGGAGGTCCATTTGTTCGTAGGCAGCTTGCATTTGGGCTTCATCTTGTCCTGACTCTAATGCAGATGCGTACAAGCGCATAGCCTGAACTGCGGCCATATCACTTGCGTACAAGTGGTCCATAATGTCTTCCTCTGGTTCGAAAGATGGGGCTTGTTGTAAATAGCTCCATCGAATGCTGGAGTCCATGCTAATGCGCCCTGAATCCAGCGGTTCAACGCCGCATATTCCATTGAGTAAGGTTGTTTTTCCCGTGCCATTTTTTGCAACAATGGCTGTTTTTTGCCCCAGTGAGAGACCAAAAGTCAGGTCTTCAAATAGAAGCCGATCGCCGAAGCGTTTGCTCAAGTTTTCAGCAGAAAAAACATTAATGACTGACATGGGTGCGAAAGTACGCGCAGCGTGCTGGAATTCGGGGCTTTCCCATTGTAAATTGCGCCGTGCTTTGGTTTGAGAAGACGTGGGGAGATATGACCCCGATGGAGATGTTTGCTGCCTTGCGACTGCGGTCGGAAGTTTTTGTGGTGGAGCAGGATTGTGTATACCCGGACTTGGACGACAAGGACGTGAAGTCAATTCACCTTGGTGCATTGGAATCGGAGGCTTTGGATGGTCAACCGGCACGGGCTGTGGTCCGATTGGTTCCACCAGGCGTTTCTTACGCGGAGCCAAGCATTGGACGCGTTGCCATCGATAAAGCGTCCCGTTCAACTGGATTGGGTGTTGAATTGATGGAGCGTGCCATTCGATGCTGCGTGAGGCAGTGGCCAGGCCAGGGCATCCGTATTTCGGCTCAGCAGTACCTCATTGGTTTTTATAATCGATTGGGATTTGAAGCCGTTGGAAACGGATACGATGAGGATGGAATCCCTCACATTCAGATGTACTTGGCTCCCCGTGGAGTGTCCTATTGGCAATTGGAATGGTCCAAGGCACGTCAGTCTTTTTGTGATGAATTGAATGCTCTGTCAACGAATCAGCTCCATGGTTCGAGAGAGACATGGGGCGGTTTGCAAGTGCTACAACATTTGCGCATGTCCGAAGCGAGCCTGTGGGGCTACTTGGGTAAGAAGCAACAGGCCAATCCGGTCGACCTACCCGTTTCGACGCTTGAATCAGACAAGCGCGGATTGAAGCTCATTGAAGCACTCAAGTCGAATGCGCGTTGGAAGGATCCCACGCGCGGTGCATCACTCACCCCAGAACTTACTAAATCCCTTGACGTGCATCAAATGAAGAAGGAATGGGAAGAGGAACAGCAACAAGCTTTTGCGCTGCTCTCTGGTGCATTCAAATCCGAGGATTGGTGGAAAGTGCAGGTCTTCAATCACCCGGTTGCGGGCAGGATATCGCTGTCTGATACATTTGGTTTTGGTGCAGCGCACATTCAGCATCATATCCATCAATTGCGCAGGTTGAACCAATCCATAGCTGAAGACGTCTCATGATATCTGTAGTGATCCCTTGTTTGAACGAAGTCGGTTACATCGAGAGCACACTCCAAAGTTTGATTCGACAGGAAGATCCCCGAGAGCCTTGGGAGGTGATTGTGGCGGACGGTGGAAGTGACGATGGAACGCGAATGTGTTTGGATGAAATGAGCCAGCAGCACGCAAACGTAAGGTGGGTGGATAACCTTCTAAAAACCACGCCCAATGCACTGAATTTGGGCATCGAGGAAGCCCGTGGCGATACCATTATCATTTTGGGAGCCCATGCAGAGGTGGACACGGACTTTTTAATCAGGAATGCCGAATTGCTTAAAGCGCACCCCGAATCAGGTTGCGTCGGGGGGGTAGTAGAGCAGGTTCACGGGTCCGCTTCCTCACGACGGATCGGTGCAGCTATGAGTACACCATTTGGAGTGGGAGATGCCAGGTTTCGAACGGGTGGTGCCTCGGGGCACGTGGATACTGTTGCCTTTGGAGCCTACCGTAAATCTGTGTTTGAGGAGATTGGATTGTTTGATTCGGCATTGACTCGAAACCAAGACGATGAATTGAATTACCGGTTGTTAAAATCGGGATGGCGGATTTGGTTTGATCCCCGTATCCGAAGCCGCTACCATGTCCGGTCTACTTATCCGCAATTGTTGCGACAGTATTTTCAATATGGGTATTGGAAAGTTTTTGTCAATCGAAAGCACGGGACCATTACAACGTGGAGGCAAGTTATTCCCGCTCTCTTCTTGATGGTTTTATTCATTGCTGGAGCTGCCTGGATTCTGGAGGTTTTTGGTCATTGGAGCGACCTTTGGAGTGGATTTGGGGCTTCTATTTTTATGACATCACTTTTCTTGTGGTTGGTAGGAGCGGTAGGATCGGCCATTTCAACGGCTCATTCATTCCGGGATGTGCCTGGAATCATGCAGGCCTATTTGGTGATTCATTTTGGATATGGCCGGGGCTATTGGCGTGGTATTTGGGATTTTTTGATTCTTCGCAGAAACCCGCGAAGTGAGTCTGAAGCTTTGACTCGATGAGAGCAAGAATGCATCAATGGATGGTTTGGATGCCAGCATTTACTGCTTTGGTCATCCCAGTGCATCCTCGCCTCAGCAGTATTTCACTTCTTATTTGGGTGGTAAGCGCTTTGGTCTTTGAAGCGATCTGTGTTTTTTCGAAGGAATCATCCAAACATTCAGATACATCATTGGCTGCTTTGGGAAGGTCAGGTATTTGGTTTGCTTCCGGTGCGGTGGGAATGTACTTGATGTACGGTCTTGGTTTATTGTGGACAGAGCATTGGGAGTTGGGGAAGTTTGCGATGGAAGTAAAATTCAGTTTGCTTCTCGTCCCATTGCTCACGTTGCATCATGTTCATCGTTGGGGACGTTCCGGATTTGAGAAAGCGAAAAATGCGTTTTTACTGGGATTGGTCGGATTTGTCGTTTGGCGTGTCTCCTTCGCATTATGGACGGGGGACAAAGGAGCCTGGCGATACGATGGTCTAGCTGGGCCTTTTCATCCAACCTACATCGGAATGTACCTGACGCTGGCTGTCTTGTTGACTACATCCAAGAAGTTGGCAATGCGTGTGATGGTTGGTTTGGCAGGAGGTTTCGTAGGGTTGTTGGCTTCCAAGGCCGCATGGATTGTAGCCTTAGGTGTTTGGGGAGTGGAGGCTCTGCGTTCAAGAAAAGGGGATGTGTACAGAACTTGGACTCTTTTAGGCTCAATCGGACTGCTTATTACGTGCGGGACACTGGCTGACGAAGGTAGAAGCGATGAGCTGCGCAAGTATGTGTCACATGGTGCGAATTTGGAACAGACGGAGCCATCCATGTCGACCCCTTATTCGGATGCGTCCATACCGGAAGTGAAAACGGGTTCTTCTGGCGGAAGGATGCAAGCATGGAAGGCATCTGTTGCCTTGATTCGGAGGCATGTAATGGGGGTGGGGACAGGCGATGTAACCGATGAACTATGCTCAGAATACGGGCATATGGGCGCGACTTACGCCCTCAAAAAACAGATGAACCCACATAGTGTATGGCTACAAATGGGTGTGAGCCATGGTGTTTTTGGATTGTTGCTACTGCTGGCTTGGATTGGAGGAACAACCGCGATCGCTTGGCACAGCGGCCAATGGACTTTGGTGCTGTGGCTCGGAATTTGGGTCGTCAATGGATGCTTTGAAAGCCTCTTGGAGCTTCAGCAAGGTGTGGTTCCTACCGTATTCTTGACCTTGATGTTGGCGGTTATGAGTTCGCCAGATCGCGCGAGCACCGAACATTGATTTCCTGCTGTTTAAAGCTGTTGTTCCTTCGTTGTGGAGCTTGTTCGAGCTGATTCGATTGCAGTTTTCGATGCTTTTACGAATCCAATGAAGAGTGGGTGAGGAGCCTCAACCGTACTGGAATATTCAGGATGAAATTGCGATGCAACAAACCATGGGTGTTTGGGAATCTCAATGATTTCAACCAGCCCCGAGTCCGGGTTTTTTCCGCTTGCTATCATGCCATTGGACTCGAATAATTCCAAATAGGCATTGTTAAATTCGTAGCGGTGACGGTGACGCTCTTCGATCCGTAAACATTTGTATGCATCGAACGCCAAAGACCCTTCTTCTAAATCGCAGGGGTAGGCTCCTAACCGCATGGTGCCTCCCATGTTTTGGATGCTTTTCTGTTCCGCCATCAGATCGATGACTGGATCGTTCGTGTACTCCTTGATTTCGGTGGAGTGGGCTTCCTCTAATTGCAGCACGTTGCGGGCAAACTCAATAACCGCACACTGCATCCCCAGGCAGATTCCAAAAAATGGAATGTCGTTCTCTCGTGCATATTGGATTGTCTCAATCTTTCCATCGATTCCCCTTGAGCCGAAGCCAGGAGCGACGATGATCCCGTCCAAATGGCGGAGTTTTTCGGTGCTGTTTTTGGCGTGAATGGATTCACTGTGAATCCAATCGATTTCTACGTTTACTTCGAGGTGAGCTCCTGCGTGAATGAGTGCTTCAGCTATGGACTTATAGCTATCCTTTAATTCCACATACTTCCCAATTAAACCGATGGAAACAGTGGACTTTGGATTCTTGTAGTTGTTTAAGAATTGTCTCCAAGAACGAAGATCAGGTTCTTCATTCTGAGCGGGCATCCCCAATTTATTCAGCACAACTTGATCCAGTTTTTCATCCATCATCAACAGAGGAACATCATAAATGGTCTCGGCATCTATGCTTTGAATGACCGCATTGGGAGCTACGTTGCAAAATCGAGCGACCTTGGAACGCACCGAGTCTGTCAATTCATGTTCGGTTCGACAGACCAAAATGTCGGGTTGAACACCAAATTCAAGCAATTGTTTGACCGAATGCTGAGTTGGTTTGGTTTTGAGTTCACCTGCGGCGGCTAAATATGGAATGAGGGTCAAGTGGACCACGAGCGTTTCTTCTGGACACTCCCACTTCATTTGTCGAACGGCCTCTATGTATGGCAAAGACTCAATGTCCCCAACGGTGCCTCCGATCTCGGTGATAACAAAATCGTAGTTCTTTTCAGCTCCAAGGATTTGAACGCATCGCTTGATTTCGTCCGTGATGTGCGGAATGATTTGGACGGTTCGCCCCAAGTATTCTCCCCGTCGCTCTTTGTCAATGACGGATTGATAAATCCGACCCGTTGTGATGTTATTTGCTTGTGTCGTCTGAACGTTCAAAAACCGCTCATAATGCCCGAGGTCCAAATCCGTCTCAGCTCCGTCGACGGTGACGTAACATTCACCATGCTCATAGGGATTGAGGGTGCCCGGATCTACATTGATGTAGGGGTCAAGTTTTTGAATGGTAACGGTGTAGCCTCGTGCTTGAAGCAGTTTCGCCAATGAGGCACTTACGATGCCTTTGCCTAAGCTGGAACTCACTCCTCCGGTCACAAAAATGTAGCGACTGTTGCGAACAGTGTCCGTTGTGTTCGCACGAAAATCTGATTTTTTTTGAGGCATGGTCCCGTATCTGATACGGGATTCAAAGTTAGGGCGAAACTTCAGGCCGATGCTCGATGTGAACATCTTTTGTACAAATCAGGTCAATGAAGGTTTTGGGTGAGCCGGTCAACGAGTTTGAATCCGCTGAATAATTCCTGTGCGACGATTCGAAACAAGGTGTAGATCGGAACGGCTAAAATCATCCCAATCACCCCTGCTAATCCCCCAGCAATGGTGATGACAATGAATATTTCCAACGGATGGGCATGGACTCGGTTGGCGAAGATCACTGGCTGAGTAAAGAAGTTGTCCACGAGCTGTGCGATACCAAATACCAGCAGGCTAGCCCAAAACATGCCTGTTAAATGGGTGGTATCACCGGCAGCTGTAGCCAGGGCGAGCGTGATTCCAATAACCGCACCAGCAAGAGGACCCAAATAAGGAACCAGGTTGCAAAACCCTGCAAGCAAACCAATTAAGAAAGCGTGCTCAAAGCCGATAATTTGCAGCCCTATCGAAACAATCGATGTAATGATGATCATCTGAATCACAAGACCACCGAAATAGCGGGTGAGCAAGCGACTTGTACGATCTACAATGGAGTTTACCTTGGGGGTTAATTCATCCGGCGTGATTGCCTCAATCATGTTGCGAAATAAAGCACCGTCCTTGAGGAAAAAGAAGGTCATGAAGGTCACTGAAAAAAGGCCGAAAAGCAGATCGCCGATGCTCGAGAGTAATTGACGAATCGTGCTCCCAATTTCTTTGAACTCCAATGAACTTTGGATTGTTTCCAAAACAAATTCACTATTTGACCGCTCGTCGCCGCTCATGTTAACGGCCGCCATGCTTTGGTCCAACCAATTGAGGCTTCTTCCAGCCAGTTGTTTCAGTTGTTCCGTGTCAAGTCGATCGATGGCCTGCACTTGTCGGGAGACCAACGGAACAAAGAGCTGAATGACTCCAATGCCTGCGAGCATGATTGCAACAAGGGCCAAGACAGCACCGAGCGACTTGGGTAAATTCCGTCCTTTAATTTTCACCCTATGAATGAAAAGGACGAGGGGACGACCAATGAAGCTGAGAGCCACGGAAATTAGCATAAGACCAACCAAGGATTTAAATTTCCAAAGTCCAACAACGAGAAGGGTGAAACCGATGACTCCAATAAGCGATCGGACACGGGGCTTTTTGATCATGAAAGCGAAGTTAATGTGTTCCTGTAGAGTTCATGTCACCAGATGATTCTAAATTTTTAGTTTATCTAAAATATTTTTTTTAGTTTTGCTAAATGGAAGTTTCCGTGAGCCAAGAAAATTACCTGAAGGCGATTCTCAAATTAGAACGTGCAGAGGGCATAGCGAGCAATCAAGCAATTGCTCAAAACTTGGAATCCACACCGGCTGCCGTTACGGGGATGTTGCGAAAATTGTGCGATGAGGGCTTGGTTGAGTATGAAGCTTATCAAGGAGCAAAATTGACTCAAGTTGGAGAGCAACATGCCTTGTCCACGGTTCGGAAGCATCGACTATGGGAGGTTTTTTTGGTTGATAAGTTGAGCTACCGATGGGATGCAGTGCACGACTTAGCGGAGGAACTGGAGCACATTGGTGATGAGATTTTCGTGGATCGTCTCGCGGCGTTCTTAGGGCACCCACTTTTTGATCCACACGGTGATCCCATTCCAGATGCTCTAGGAAACATTCGGGAACGGAAGGATGTGGTTTTTTCGAGTGAGGCCCTCGCAGGAATGAAGTTTTCCGTCTGCGGTGTTTCCGATTCTTCCGATGAATTCCTTCGGCATTTGAACCGATTGGGAATTGAACTGGGAAGCATATACCATGCTGTTGAGCGATTCGATTTCGATGGGAGTATGGAGTGGACAAATGACGATGGGGAGCGGGTGCTCGTTTCCAGTGGCGTTGCAGAAAAAATCTTAATTCAGATTCATGAATGATGTGATAGTTTGGTTTGAATCGGTTGGAGCGGTCAAAGCGGCTCTTGTGGCGACGCTTTTTACATGGTTGATGACTGCTTTGGGTGCGTCGTTGGTGTTTGTGTTTCGTGAAATGAAGCGTAAATGGTTCGATAGCATGCTCGGTTTTACAGGAGGCGTCATGGTTGCGGCCAGTTTTTGGTCGCTCCTAGCTCCGGCCATCGAAATGTCAGAAGGATCAGGTTTTGCGAAGGTTTATCCTGCTGCAATTGGCTTTGGATTGGGAGCTTTATTCATCTACGGCTTGGATAAATTGACACCACATCTCCACATAAATTTTCGCAAGGATGAAGCCGAGGGACCAGCAACAGATTGGCATCGCTCGACCTTGTTGGTTTTGGCCATTACGCTCCACAACATTCCTGAAGGATTGGCTGTGGGGGTGCTTTTCGGTGGAGCTGCTTTGGGACTCGATGGCGCAACGGTGGGAGCTGCGGTCGCCTTAGCGATTGGAATTGGTATTCAAAACTTTCCTGAGGGATTGGCGGTCAGTATGCCGCTGAGGCGTCAAGGTGTTTCTGCCGGTCGATCCATGTGGTTTGGACAACTGTCTGCTGTTGTTGAGCCCGTAGCAGGGGTCATAGGGGCCATTGCTGTCATGCAGATGCAGGCAATTTTGCCTTACGCCCTGGCTTTTGCAGCTGGAGCAATGATTTACGTTGTCGTGGAGGAAGTCATTCCGGAAACACAGCGCGACAAGTACACGGATTTTGCAACGCTAGGTTTCATTGGTGGATTCTTGGTGATGATGTCTTTGGATGTTGGTCTAGGATAGGGCCAAGGATGAAGAAAAATCAGCACCTTGAAACCAGCCTGAGCTCATGAGCAATATGGTGCGGTGTTCAAGCGATACGGATCCGATAACCTGTTCAAGTTCAGCAACGTCGGTCATGATCTGCAGGGATGAATCACCTCCGAAGCAACTTCGGATAAACTCAGGGTCCAGTGCTGGAAGACCTTTTTGTGTGAGCACAGCGGGACTGTAAAACACAATCGCTTCATCCGCGGCTTCAAGTGCATTGGCATACGTTGGAAGAAATTCAGCATTCAAACTTGAGAATGTATGCAATTCAAACACAGCTGTTAGTTTCCTCAGCGGAAACGCTGCTTTCACGGCTGTGGTGGTTGCCGACACTTTACTTGGTGCATGTGCAAAATCTCGGTATACGGTAAAGCGCTCACCTTCTGAAAAGGTCTCAAGTCTTCGAGCGGCTCCTTTAAAATGTTCGATTGCAGAGTCGAATGCGCTCAAGTTGACGTTCATGATCCGTGCTAATTCTCGCGCACCCGCTATGTTTTGATAATTATGAGCTCCTACCAATGTGGTATGAATTATGGCGCCGTCAGGGAAGGTTAATTCAGATAGACCATCCGGAAGGGTTTTGTGTTTCGGCGTTTGGTAGGTCACCCAATTCAAATCTTTTCGACCACATGAAGCGATGATTTCAGCGAGTCGGGTATTTTCTTGGCACCAAACCACCACGCCGCCTGGCAAAACTGTTTTGAGAAACAACGAAAACTGTTCGGCGTATTCTGCTTCAGTCGGAAACACGTTGATGTGATCCCAAGCGATGCTGCTCAATAGGGCCACCTCAGGTTCATACCAAAGAAATTTGGGGCGACGATCAATCGGTGAGCTGAGGTATTCGTCTCCTTCCAGAATCGCCCATTCTCCTTCCGATTGGAGTTCCACCATTCGTTCAAATCCTTCGAGCTGTGCGCCGACCATGTAATTGAATTGCACATTGGTCCCTCGCAGTGCATGCATTAGCATGGAAGTAATGGTTGTCTTTCCGTGTGACCCTCCGATGACCACGCGTTTTTTCTGTGCATTTATTTCATGCAAAAACTCGGGGTACGACTGTATGGTTAAACCAAGCTCGGAGGCCCTCAACAATTCGGGATTGTCTGGTTTGGCGTGCATGCCCAAAATAATTCGATCAATGGCAGCTGTAATTTGATGAGGGAACCATCCTTCTTCCGGTGGCAATAGTCCAGCGCGCTCAAGCCTTCCACGCGATGGTTCATTGATGTGGTCATCGGAACCTGACACACGATGACCTGCATCGTGCAAGGCCAAGGCTAGATTGTGCATGGCACTTCCGCCAATTGCAATAAAATGGATATGCATGGTTCGAAAATCGGTAAGAATCCCGTCGTTTTCTTTGAATTCCAATTGAAATTCCCACAGCAGGTTCTGAATTGTTCTTGACAGTGGTATTTTCCCCCAATGAATCATTTGGCCTCCCTTTGGCGAACCTTGAGACTTTTTCTTCCCAGCGTGCAGTTTTTGCTGCGGGAAGGACTGGGTCGGGTATATGCTTTGGCTGCAGCTGTAGCTGTATTCTTATTGTTTGCCTTTTTTCGAATCAGATCGCTGGTGGTAAATGCAATTATCACTCAATTCGAAGGTCTTTGGAACGGATGGTTAAGTGAGGCTGAAGATTCAGGACTTTTCGGGAGCACTTTGTTGGACGTACTCGGATCCTCCGCAGAAATTGCGCTTCATTTGTTGGTTTTTTGGATTCAATTAAAATTATTCAAACCTCTGATTTTGATTTTGTTAAGTCCCTTGCTTGCTTGGCTTATGGAAAAATGTTTGGCTGCTCAGGGAATCTCTTTGCCACCTTTCACCTGGGGCGGATTTGTAAGAAATGTTTGGCGGGGAATCAAAGTTGCTTTGTTGCTGACATTGATGGAGTTCATTTTGGTGGTTTTCTGCATGGTTTTAAGTTTTATCGTTCCACTTGTTTTCCCTCCGACGGGTATCATTGTTTTAATTCTCCCATTTATTTTGAGTGGAATTAGTGCATGGTTTTATGGCGCAGCTGTATTGGATTATGCTTGGGAATACCGGTCTGTTTCACCCTTTGATTCTATTCGAAAAAGCTGGCAAAATCGAGGCGTAACGCTAGGAATTGGGATTCCTTTTTTTGCTCTGATGACCATTCCAATCATCTCTTGGACGATAGGTCCTGTTTTTGGAGCGGTTACGTCAATCGCTACAGCTGGTTTTGTTTATAAGGAAATTGTTGAGGAATTTGATTGATCGTTCGCTCGCTCGTTCGTTCGCTCGTTCGTTCGCTCGCTCCGTATTTTTCATAGACTGCGCACCCAGTGCATGCAGGTGTCAGAGTAGTTGTTATTTGTTGTGAAGAACTTTTTAATCGATTAAGTTCAATTATTTAAGGATAAATCACTATATTTACAATTCAAATTATCATGCCATGATGGTCGCTATCGCTAAACTATTTCGAAATAGTCTCCCTTTCTTTTTGCTTGTTCTAAGTGTGAACGGTGCTTTTTCACAAATAGAATTTACTCAAATGGTGCGTTCTAGCCAGGAGGGATCAAAGGTCAATATTTGGATAGATCATTTGCGGCTCCAGCAATTTTCTGATTCAGTTGTTGCCAAAGTGAATTCAGATGGCGATCCTGAATGGGCTACTTGGAGTGACATCTTGACCAATGGAAACAATCCAGGCATGAACGTGAATTACAACAATTTCAGTGTTTTTGGAATTGATAGTCTAACGTCATCTGGTCTGCTGACCGCTGATAGTCTCATCTTGCTCAAAGATGCCTCGATTTCTGGTGACCTTACGGTCATGGATTCCTTGGTCATCCAAGGTGTAGCAGCCCTTGACAGTACCCTAACCGTGTCCGGTTATACTCGGATAAACGACAGTTTGTATGTATTGGAGGCTGCAACGTTTGCTGCGGACTTTACGATTGGCGACAGTTTACGGGTGACAGGTGCAACTGCATTCGATAGTACCCTCACCGTTGCGGGGATGACGGATCTTAACGACAGTTTAAACGTGCAACTCGACGCAACTTTCGCGTCTACGGTTCATGTAACTGATAGCTTGGTTGTTGCTGGCAATACGGACTTGAACGGAACAATGGATGTGTCTGGTAACACAGACATTGACGGCACATTGGATGCACAGGGTGCTACTAACTTACAGTCTACATTGACGGTTGCTGATTTCGCTGATCTTAACGACAGTTTAAACGTGCAACTCGACGCAACTTTCGCGTCCACGGTTCATGTACC